>Ga0302320_10000549_pt1 | contig 89931 bp, 79 predicted proteins | sample Bog_T0_3_FD_202130 | JGI IMG/M metagenome (GOLD analysis project Ga0302320, IMG submission 202130) | Peat permafrost microbial communities from Stordalen Mire near Abisko, Sweden - Bog_T0_3 | ecosystem: Environmental > Terrestrial > Soil > Wetlands > Peat | place: Sweden: Abisko, Stordalen Mire...
GCCTGTCCAGTTCGATGAGCGGGAAGAGGAAACAGAACCACGTCAAACCGGACTGCGGCGGCTAGGTGAAAACCTGACCAACTGCCACCGGGAGGCTAAAGTCACTGCGCCTCTTCTCGACTCCACTTGTAACCATCTGGTTACGGTTTAATTTAAATTTTCAGACGTAATTAATTCTTCAAGAGGGCAGCGGATTTATTTATCCGTTTGGTAGAGGTGATCCCTGACGAAGGAATTGGCCCGTTCGCGATTCGCTTTTGGGTTCGCGCTTCCAGAAGTATCCTTGCAAAGGCTCCTCAGACTGAGGGTAGCTAAGAGAGCCCAAGTTCGTGCCCTGAAGAAACGGGTACGAACGCTTCGACCAAGCTCAGGGCCGGCTCTCTAGTGGTGGAGTCCTTTCCGATGGTCTACCTGGCACCAGCGGTAGAGAGACCCGCCCAAGCCGAGCTTGGACGGGGCACCCTCGGGTTTAGAAATGAGCCAGCCTAGGTTTTGATTAGGGTTTCAGTTTGTAGATGACGCCGTTGTTGGTTGAGCCGCCGTAGTTTGTGGTCCCATAGAGCACGCCGCCGTCGAATACCAGGTCCTCGAAGGGATTGAGGAGGGAGCCGTCGGTTTGGTCGAACTGGTGGAGGACCGTTACGGTGCCGTTGCCGCCGCCGGTGGGGGTTATCTGCAGGATTTGTCCACAGCCGTTGGGAGAGCAGTTGTCGCCGCCGCTGGAAGAGGCGTAGAGGGTGCCGTTCGATCCCATGATGATGTAGCCGATCTGGGAGACGTGGGATCCGTCGTAGGCGATGGAGAAATCTCCGGCGGAGTTGATTTCGAAGATGGCAGCGGTCGTGTTGTCTTGCGTTTTGGAGAGACCGTAGAAATTTCCGTTCGAATCTCCGATCAATTCATAAGGATTGAGGCCGTCACTGCCGCCGGTAAAGTTGTAGAGGACGGTTTCTTTTCCTGCGGAAGTGATTTTGAAGATGGTGCCGCAGCTGCCGTTATAGCAAGTGTTGGTACCGCCATCGATGGTGACGCCGTAGTAATTTCCGCTGTAGCTGACGGGTCCCGAACCGGGGTGCGCGCCGTCGGGCGCGTTGCCGAAGGAATAAAGAACTTTCTCGGCGCCGGCAGCGGTGATCTCATAGAAGGTGCCGTTGCCGTTGGCTCCTCCTCCGAAGGTGACTCCGTAAAGATTGCCGGAGGAGTCGAGCGCTTGCGTTCCGACGGGGCCAGCACCATCTTTCGGCAGGTTCTTGAATTCGTGCATCAACTTGTATTTGCTCGTGGTCAGGTCATAGGAGAATGCAATGCCGCATCCGAGACTGGGATCGCAAGCATCGCTACGGCTTCCGCCGTACATTGTGGTTCCGTAGAGCGTGTCGCCGTTGGTGCTGAGCAACAAGCCTTCGGGGACTTCCTCCTGGTAACCCTGAGGCTCCGAAAAGCGGTGTAGGACGGTTTCTTTGCTATCGCTGTAGTTATAGAGAAGGGCGCAGGAGCAATTGTTGTAAGACGCTTCTCCCAGGATGGAGCCATTTGAGGTAACGACGAAATCGCCGGGCTGGAGGCCTTTCGATCCTCCGGGGAAGTTGTAGAGCAGAGTGTAGGTTTGCGCCTGCGCTGGGCAGGCGAGGAGAGCGGTGGCGATTAATGCTGTGGCCAGGAAGGCAAGAGAGAACTGGCGTTGGCGACGGAAGGGAGCGAGAGGGTACGGCATGGTGAAACTCCTCGAGGATGAGGTCCCAAGGCTCGAAGCTTGCGAGGCAGGGGCGAGTCAGACGAGTGGGCCGGCAGTGTGAGGCGGAAAGAGCGCGGAAGGTTGCCCAGAGGGCCTGCGGGGCCTGGGCTTGGATAGGACCCAGGTTAGTGCCCTGAAGAACGGGCACGAACCTGGGGCACCGAGCAGTGTAAAATTGAAGGTTGCGATCACACGCTCAGAATCACCTGAAAAGTGATGCGCGCTAAATCTAGTGTTGCATTCTGAAAGGAATCTTTTATGGCTACCACGGAAGCGCCGCCGCGTCTGCAAGTGAGACTTCACCAAGCTCCGTTTAAGAATGAGGCGTTTGTCGATTTCACGCGTGAAGATAATGTCCGCAAGATGCGGTCTGCGATTGAAAAAGTGCGCGGACAGCTGGGGCGCGAATACGATCTCGTGATTGGCGGGAAGCGGATTAAGACGGGGGAGAAGATTCGGTCGATTAATCCGGCGAAGCCTTCGGAGGTGGTGGGCGTTCACCAGAAGGCGGGCAAGGAGCACGTGGAGCCGGCGGTGCAGGCGGCTCTGGCGGCGTTCACGCATTGGAGCCAGACGTCGGTGCAGGAGCGCGCGTCGCTGTTGTTTCGCGTGGCCGATGTGATGCGCGAGCGCAAGCTGGAATACATGGCTTGGCTGGTGTTCGAGGTGTCGAAGAACTGGCTTGAGGCCGATGCAGATATTTCGGAGACGATTGATTTTTGCGAGTACTACGCGCGCGAGGCGTTGCGGTTTGCGAAGGCTGAGCCGTCGGTGCAACTGCCGGGCGAGCGAGATACGCTGAGCTACATTCCGCTGGGGGTGGGAGCGGTGATTCCGCCGTGGAATTTTGCCTGCGCGATCATGGCAGGGATGACGCTGGCGTCGATTGTCAGCGGGAATACGGTGGTGTTGAAGCCGTCGAGCGATTCTCCGACGATTGCGGCGAAGTTTGTGGAGTTGCTGGAAGAATGCGGGATGCCGGAAGGCGTGGTGAATTTCTGTCCGGGAGGGGGCGCGAGTTTTGGCGACGCGCTGGTGGCTCACGGAAAGATTCGGTACATCGCGTTTACGGGGTCGCGCGAGGTGGGGTTGCACATCAACCAGACGGCCGCGCAGCAGCAAAAGGGACAGCTCTGGATCAAACGGACCGTGCTGGAGATGGGCGGGAAAGATGCGATCATCGTCGACGCCGATGCGGATATTGATTCGGCGGTGGAAGGGGTGGCGCAGGCGGCGTTTGGATTTCAGGGGCAGAAATGCTCGGCGTGTTCGCGGGCGATTATCGATGAGCGGATTTACGACAAGTTTTTGGAGAAGCTGAAGCTGCGGGTCGAGAAGATCACGATTGGCGATCCAACCTTGAATCCGGGGATGGCCGCCGTGATTAATGAAGGATCGATGAACGATATTCTGCGCTACATCGAGATTGGGAAAAAGGACGGGCGTTTGATTACGGGAGGCTCGCGCGCTACGGAGGCGGGCGAAGGATATTTTGTTCAGCCGACGGTGATTGCTGACATTCCGGCGAAGTCGACGCTGGAGCAGGAAGAAATTTTTGGTCCGGTGCTGGCGGTGATCAAGTCGCGGAATTTCGATCATGCGCTGGAGATTGCGAATGATACGGAGTTCGGGCTGACGGGCGCGGTGTATTCTTCGTCGCGGGAGAAGCTGGATCGCGCGGTGCGGGAATTCCACGTCGGCAACTTGTATTTGAACCGGAAATGCACGGGAGCGATGGTGGGGGCACATCCGTTTGGCGGGTTCAATATGTCGGGAACGGATTCGAAATCTGGCGGGCCGGATTACTTGTATCTGTTCACGCAGGCGAAGAGCGTCGGGGAAAAGATCTAGCTCGCGAATCGTGCGGAGGGACGGGCGTGGTGCCCGTCCCCACACTTTCCTGTCCCCACACTTCTTTCTTATTCGCGCACTTTATATTTCTCTGTCTCCCTCCATCGTTCGTTCCCACCTTTGATCAGGGTTGCAGGATTTGGGCTGAGAGTTCGGGATCGCCTTCTGGAGTCAGCTTCTTGGCGGTTTCTTTGGCTTGCGCAATCTGGCTGGCGGTGAGCTGTTTTTCGATAGCGCGTTGGAGGTCCGTGCCGCGCGGGTCGCCAGAGGTGGCGGCGGCGGTGATCCAGCTATCGGCAGTCACCAGATCTTTTCGAACGCCGCGTCCGTTGGCGTAGAGATAGGCGAGTTTGATGCGGGCTCCGGTTTGTCCCTGGGCGGCGGCTTGCTGGAAGAGACGAAAGGCCAGGGCATCGTCCTGGGGAACGCCTTCGCCACGGAGGTAGAGATCCGCAAGATTATTTTGGGCGAGAGGATTGCCCCGGCCGGCGGCGTTGCGATAGCAACTCACGGCTGCGGCCATGTCTTTGGCTACGCCGAGACCGTTGTCATACATGTATCCCAGATTCGTTTCGGCGCCGGAGTCTCCGGCGTCGGCTCCCAGACGGAAGTAGCGGACGGCTTCGGCGGGATTGGCGGCGACGCCTTCGCCTTGCTGGTAGAGGATGCCGAGGTTGTAGTAGGCGCGGGCGTACTTCTGGTGAGCGGCCTCTAGGAGCCAGTGCAACGCGGCTCCGTAATTTTGAGGAGTGCCCCAGCCGTTGATGTACATGACGGCCAGATTCACTTGAGCGGGTGCGTAGCCTTTGCGGGCCGACTGCTCGAACCACTTGAGGGCTTCGGAGGGAGAGTAGTCGGGGCTGATCGCCAGCATCGAGACCATCCCCATCTGATTTTGTTCGTAGATGTGGCCGTGCTGGGCGAGGCTGCGAACGGTCTCAGGATCGCAGATATGGGCGGATCGGGGGGGCTGCCGGGTAACGATTGCGAGACTGCACTCGTCTAAGCGGTTCATGGGATTTGAGTTGGCTTGGTCGGAGCCGAACGCGGCTGGAGAGGTGGCTATCGCCATCCCTAAGAGCAGCGAGCCGAACCAGCCGGTTATTTTGGCGGCAAATAGTCTTTGTGGAATGTTCCTTTTCATAATGTCTCCTCCGAACCCGGAGGATTTTTTGCTGCGTTGTTTTGCTGGGATCTGGTGCTGCGATCCTGTGCAATTCCGGGTCGATGGGAGCAAACTGCGCGTGGCGGGCGAATACCACAATGCAATCCATCTCATTTATGCGCACTTCGAAGGTCATCCATTAAAATGCTCATTACACGTGGGTTTGTGGAACATCTGGCAAGGGCGAACGTATATCAAGGTGTGAGTATGAGCGCCAAATGATGGACATCATCGACTCGAACCGGCTGCGGTTTGGCGCCTACGAGGCCGATCTGCATACGCATGAGCTGTGGAAACACGGGACGAGGATCAAGCTGGTCGGCCAGCCGTTCGAGATTCTGACGGTATTGGTGAAGCGGCCGGGACAATTGGTGACGCGGGAGGAACTTCGCGCGCAGTTGTGGCCGGGCGACACGTTTGTCGATTTCAACCACGGCCTGAATGCAGCGGTGAACAAACTACGCGACGCTTTGTGCGACTCGGCGGAAGATCCGAAGTACATCGAGACGCTACCACGGCGCGGATATCGATTTATTGCTCAGGTGGAAAAGGTGGCTCCGGCTGGCGCGGGGGAATCGCGGCCGGAGGCGGTGAACGGGACGCTGATGCGGACGGCGCCTTCGGATCAGGCAGCGGCGACGATTCCTGCTGCGATGGAGGATCGGGAGTCGGGGCGTGTGGAGAAACAGCTGTTTGCGGTTGCGGCGAACGAGCCTGGACGGCGGCGTCAGGGTCTGCATTGGCTTCGTTTCGCGCTTCTGACGGCTTCCGTCGTCTTAGCTGCATGGCAGCTCGCGAATGTTCTGCATACATGGAAGGCGGACCGGGCAAAGCATACAGCCGAGGCCGCTCCGCCAGGGATGCTGACTCCGCTCACGGGACTGGCGGACCGCACGAGCCAGGCTGCATTTTCGCCAGACGGCACCCACGTGGCATTTCACCGCGACAGCTTCGTTCCGGGAAGTTCGGGGATCTGGATCAAACAAGTGGGCGGCGAAGAACTGGTTCAGCTCACTAGCAATGTTGGCGATCACCGGCCAGTGTGGTCACCGGACGGGCGGAATGTGGCGTTTTCTCGGTTGTCAGACGCAGGACGCGGGATCTATGAAGTTCCGGTTCACGGCGGGGAGGCGCAATTGCTTTATCAAACTCCGCTGATTCAATCGGAAATTGACTGGTCTCCCGATGGGCAGACGATTGCCTTTACGTCGCGGGGGAAGCAGGGGCGGCCCGCGATTTTTCTGCTGACGAAAGAGAGTCATGCGGCTCGTCCACTGACTGCGCCAGGGCAAGGCGATGAAGATTGGGGACCGGCATTTTCACCCGACGGAAATCAGATTGCTTTCGTGCGCACGGGCAGCATCATGATCATGCCGGCGGAGGGCGGAGAGCTTCGCCGCCTGACTCCGCAGCCGGTGCGCATTCAAGGATCACCGGCATGGACGCCGGATGGACAGTCGATTCTGTTTGCCGCCCAATCGTTTGGAGAGATGGGCGGTTTGTGGCGAGTTCCGGTAAAGGGGGGCGTGCCCGTCTTGATTTGGAAGGGCGCAGTTTGGAATCCGGCGGCTTCGAAGCGCGGCTTCCGTCTAGCTTTTGAAATCTTCAGCAGTGCGCGAAGCGTCGATGAACTGGACCTCGACCCTCCGGGACAGAATGCAAGGAGTCTGCTGACTTCCGCGGGCGGAGAGAACGCAGGACAGCAAATTTCTCCGGATGGGCGCAAGATCGCCTTTCAGTCGGACCGCACGGGCGCGTTGGACATCTGGTCCTGTGATCGCAACGGGCAGAATCTGATCCAGTTGACGGCGATGGGAACGGCTGGAGCGCCACGCTGGTCTCCCGACGGAAAAAAGATCGCTTTCGATGTTGGTCTTGGCCGTTACTGGGAGGAAGCGCGTTCTGTGTTTGTGGTCGATGCGGATGGAGGAACGACGCGTTCTCTGGTGCAAGATAACTTCAGCAACAACGTGCCGAGCTGGTCGAGCGATGGCAAATGGGTGTACTTCGCTTCGAATCGCACGGGCGATTGGCAAATCTGGAAGATACCTGCGACGGGAGGCGCGTTGGTGCAGGTTACGAAACAAGGTGGGTTCGCTTCGATTGAAACGCCGGATGGGCAATATCTTTATTATGCCAAGAATAACTACGAAAATCCGGAGATCTGGCGCGTGCCGGTTGCGGGAGGCGAGGAGGCGCCGGTTTATCCTGGCGCCCGTCCCATCGATTGGGGGGCGTGGACACTGGTGGAGAAGGGGATCCTGTTCGCGGCTCTGGATGAGTCGGGAAGCGATCGAGTGCCTGCGATCAAGCTCTACGATTTCTCCGAGCAATCGATTCGTAGTCAGGCGATTCTGGAAAAGCCTCCTTTCTGGGTAACTGCGACTCGCGATGGTAAGTCGGTGCTGTTTGATCAGCCGGGAGAGGAATTAAGTCATGTCATGTTGGTGGAAAACTTCCGGTAACTCGCGTCACGGCCGATGTGCTGAAAGCGTGTTATAGTTTCGGGCCATGTCAGGGAAATACAAAGTCTCTGCGGTTTGCGTTTTCGTGGCGCAATTGGTCGTGGCTTCGGTGGTTGCGCAGGACGTGCATCGCGAGATTGTGGTCGAGGAGCGGGAGATGGCGCCGCGTTTTCATGCCAAGACGCTGGGCGGCGAGCAGTTCACGAACGAGTCGACCAAGGGCAAGGTTGTGCTCTTTCAGTTTTGGACGACCTGGTGCCCGTACTGCAAGGGAGAAGAAGGGTTGGTGAACGATCTCACCACGGAATTTGGGGACAAGGGGCTGGTCGTGATCGCGGTCGATGTGGCCGAGTCTAAAAAAGTTGTGCAGCAGTATTTGAAAGACCATCCGCGGAAGTGCCACATTGTGATGACGGGCGATACGAATCTTGCCGCGATGTATGCGGCGAACCGTTATCCGATTTATGTCGTCGTGGATCGTGAGGGCAAGATCGTGGACACACAACATGGATCGGGAGGGGAGAGATCGTTGCGGCGGCTGCTGGGGCGAGCGGGATTGGAGTCGAAGGAGTCGGAGTAAGAAGGATTGGCCGATCGTTGGTGAGTCAGGTGCGAGAGGCTAAGGTTGCGGTGCAGAAATCGGGGCTTTGCAGATTGCTAGTTTGGAGCGATCTCAAGCCCCTAAAGGGGCATCTGATTTGAAAAGACTTTCGTTATTGCGTCGAGTTTTTCAGCAAGCTGAAAGGCCGCCCGAAGGCGGCCTTCTTTCATTTTCAGCGAAACTGAATCAATTGGGGATGCTGGGGCTTGGTGCCGATTGTGGGATTGCAGCTGCGGCGGTCGCGGCTGCGGCTTCGTTCAAGATGCGGTGGTGGATGGTGAAGAGCGCGAGTTCGAGGCGGTCGGAAACGCCAATTTTGTCGTAGACATTGCGCAGATAGTTTTTGATGACCTGTTCGGTCGTCCCCAGCTGCGTGGCAATTTCTTTGTTCTTGTATCCCTGGACGATGAGCGCCACGATGCGCAGTTCCTTGGCGGTTAGCCGGTCGCGGACGCGCAATCCGACCATATCGTTTTCGGTCAACTCGCTGGGCACGGCCATGTCTTGCACCCAGGTTTCGCCGCGGGCAATTTTGCGGACGCAGTCGACGAGAGCGGGGCTGGTGACGTTGCGATAGACAACGCCGTGCGCTCCGGCCGCCATGTAGCGTTGCGCGCTCTCGCCGGTGTCGGCCAGGACGACAACTCGGGTCTTGTTCTTGTTGGCGGCGGAGAGGACCGAACTGAAGTCGGAGTGGAACCCTCCGGCGATGATAAGAACGGCAGCGCGAAACTTGTCGAGAGCCATGAACATCTGCTCGGAAGTTTGCGCCTGCGCGACAATCCGCATTTCGTCTTCTACAGCCAATACTTTGGCGATGCCAGCGCGAAAAATCGCCTGATTATCCGCCAATATAAGTTTCAGCATCGGAAGCTCCCGGTTAACTGTTTCGAACGAATTCGTAAGAATCGATTACGCAAGCGACGCCCCGGTTCTCGCCGGAGGCGGCGTTTGCAGGCTCATCGGTCCGCACCACGCGGCCGCGGCATTGAATGACGACATCTTCTTTACCCCCGGTGACCTCGGGTGGCAGAGTAATTTCAAACTCTACAGGTGAGCCGACTTCCAACGAAGCGTCGGCGCGGATGTAAACTCCCGCGGCGCTAAGATCGCCGGTCATGCCGTTAAGAGTTTCACCCGCCGTATCTTCCTTATGAATCTTGATCGGCAGATGCAGCGGAAACCTTTTCCCGGTACGTGCTTCGGACACGATGCCTCCTCTGCCCATGCTCTGCGTTGCGAAAGAAAAGCTGAGATCCACGCAATTCCCAGCCCAAAGCCTGATGAGCAGCTAACGGCGTTATATCACGGAAACATATCGCAGAAGAAGAGGCAGATTACCTAAGTAACACTAGTAGCAACTAGAGACCTCAGCGGACGAGTTGGCCGTCAGAGCGTTGGAATCCGAGGCAATGTAGGGGAAAACCCGACAGTTTCGGTGTGGAACACAGAGGATCGGGCCTTGAAACGGGGTGCATTCGGCGCAATGCGAGGTGTTTTTTTCGTTCTGGAGAAGATTCCTGAACGCGATGGGGTTGGAGGCGGTCTTTTTATGGTGATGGCGTGAATAAGGGCGGGCAAACGATGTTGGGAGAGGGAATCCTGAGCAATATTGCTGGTGTCGCGTCGAAAGAATGTGTGACGAAGGCGAATGGGGCTCGAGAACGTGTGCCGGAGGATGTGACGCGAAATCGGGCCGAGTTGTTGGAGGAATTCGTCCGGGAACATGCGCGGCTGATCTACCGCATCGTGTATGCGGTCTTGCGGAACCATTCCGACGCGGAGGATGCCACGCAGGAGACGTTTCTGAGGGTGCTGCGCTACGGGCATAGGCTGGATGCGGTGGAGAATCCGAAGACGTGGCTGGCGCGCATTGCGTGGCGGGTGGCAGTGGATCGCAGTCGGAAGCGGGGACGGCGGAACGAAGTGGAACTGGACGAGGAAACGTCGGCGGAGGAGATGTCTGCCGAATCGCCAGCTTACGAGACGGTGCGCGGATCGCAGGTGAGTGGGTGGCTGGAGAAACTGATCGCTGCGTTGCCAAGGAAACTACGCGAGCCGTTGATACTTTCGACGCTGGAAGAGATGTCTCCGGTGGAGGTTGGGGCGACGCTGGGAATGAGCGAGGCGGCGGTGCGGTCGCGGGTGTTTCGGGCACGGCGACTACTGCAGGAAAGAATGGCGGCGCAGGGAAATGGGAAATAGGGGGAGGCATCATGCGGAACGAAGATCACGACCAAAATCCGGACCAGAATCCGCGGGGTACGAGGTGGGAGCGTGGAGAGGTGGGCGGCGAATTGGAGGCGGCGCTGGCGCGGTATGTGCCGGTTGAGCCGCGAGTGGGGCTCGAACAAAGGGTGTTGGCGAGGCTGAAGGGAGAGCGGGATTCCGTTCGAGGGTGGACGCGTTGGTCGGTGGCGTCGGCGGCGGTGGCGCTCGCGGTGGTTGTGGTGATGGTGGGCGCTGGCGTCGAGGTCTGGAAAGAGCGGGTTCGTGGGGCGATTGTGGTTTCGCAGGCGGAGCCTCGGCAGATGGAGGCGGTCCACGCTGGCGAAAATGCGCAGCATCGAGCGGTCGCGGTCAAAAACTCGAGCGAGCGTCCTAAGAGTACAGGCAGGAATGGCTCGCGATCGCTTTGGGCGGCGGGGCATGCTGCAAGTCTTATGGACCAACCGAAACTGGAGCAGTTTCCGTCGCCGCGACCTTTGAGTGAGCAGGAGAAGATACTCGCGAGTTATGTCAAGAGGTATCCGGAGACGGCCGAGTTGGTGGCAAAGGCACGAGCGGCGGAGAGTTTGCAAGATAGTTTGGAGGAGGCGGCGAAGGCTGAAAAGCAGAATTCCGAATAGAAATTCGAGAGACAAGCGATTTCGTTTGGCGCAGGAATTTATTTCAAGGAGAAAGCAATGAAAAAAGCAAGGATGACAAGAGCGTTTGCGTTGAGCGTACTGGTTGCGGCGGTTGTGTGCGCGGGGGGCTTGGGCAGGATGGCGGCGCAGCAATCGGCGGACGCTCCGAAAGCGACAGCGCAGGATTCCCCTAAACTGGTGGAAGCGTACCGGCTCGATTTCTCTATCAACGAGTTGGAGGATGGGAAGAAGATCAACACGCGGCAGTATTCGATGAACCTGAATGGGAACGATTCCAACGATCTCAAGATTGGGACGAAGGTTCCGATCGAGGCTAAGGAAGGACAATTTGAGTACATCGATGTCGGTACAAACATTTCAGCCCGCATGCAATCGCGGAACGGACAGGTCGAGGTGTTCGTCCATACGGACATCAGCAACTTTGCGGTACCGCAACAGGCACAGGGGCACGATCCTTATCCGGTGATCCGGCAACTTAAGATTAGCGGCAGTACTTTGGCGGTGCTGGGCAAGCCGATGGTGATTGGAAGTGTCGACGATCCCAACTCGAAGCGGCAATTTCAAGTGGAAGTCACGGTGAGTAAACTGCGCTAACCTGCGACGACGCCCGCCTGTCTCGCGGTCCGCGAAGACGTATTAGGATGGTTGGCGGCGGGGGGGGGAGCGTGGTCGTCGTGCTGATCGGGGTGTCGGGGGCCGGGAAGACAACCGTCGGAGAACTCTTATCCCGGCAAGTGGGATGGGAGTTCGCCGATGCCGACGACTATCATTCGGCGGCGAACATACAGAAGATGACGAATGGGATTCCGCTGACCGACGCGGAGCGCGCGCCGTGGCTGGAAACCTTGCGCGCGCTCATTGCGGGATGGATCGCGGAAGGGAAGAGCGCGGTGCTGGCATGCTCGGCGTTGAAACGAGAGTATCGGGAGATGCTGCGGACAGGTCCGGAAGTAGAGTTTGTTTATCTGAAAGGAAGTCCGGAGCTTTTGCATCAGCGTCTGCATGCTCGTGTAGGGCATTTCATGACGGAAAAGATGCTGGAGAGTCAGTTGGCGACACTGGAAGAGCCGGACGACGCTGTAGTTGTCGACGTCGATCGCTCGCCGGAGGAGATTGTGGCACGAATCCGGACGCGGCTGGCGATCTTCTAACAGTTGGGCTGAAAAGTTAGTTGTGCGGGCTTAGGCCTGAAGGGGGCATTGGGATTTGAAACGAGTTTCAGTATCGCTGAAGCGGTACCCTGATACGAATCGTTCAGGAATCCCCGAGTCTAACCTGCTAGAACACTGTAGATCGTCCGCCTGCGGCATCATATAAACTTGCGTCTCACCTCTGTGGCGGAGGCGGAGATCATCGCAGGAGGCTTGAGGTTTGCCGATCAACCGGGACGCGCTTTGGTACAAGGACGCGGTCATTTATCAGGTTCACGTCCGGACTTTCTGCGACAGTAATGGCGACGGGATCGGCGACTTTCAAGGACTCGAACAGAAGCTTGATTACGTGCGGGAACTGGGCGCGAACGCGATCTGGCTGATGCCGTTTTTTCCGTCGCCCTTGCGCGATGATGGCTACGACATCGCGGATTACCACTCGGTTCATCCCAGCTACGGGACGCTCGACGACTTTCGCAAGCTGCTGGCGTCGGCTCACGACCGCGGCATTCGCATCATCATCGAGCTGGTAGCGAATCACACATCGGATCAACATCCCTGGTTTCAAGAGTCGCGGAGTTCGCGGGACAATCCACGGCGCGACTGGTATGTGTGGAGCGACACGGACAATCCTTACGATGGCGCGCGCATTATCTTTCTGGATACGGAGAAGTCGAACTGGGCTTGGGATCCCATTTCAAAGGCGTTTTACTGGCACCGTTTTTTCAGTCATCAGCCGGATTTGAATTACGACAATCCGGCGGTGCGCGAGCAGATGTGGGAGGTGATGAAGTACTGGCTGGAAATGGGAGTCGACGGGTTCCGGCTGGATGCGGTTCCGTATCTCGTAGAACGGGAGGGCACGAATTGCGAGAACCTGCCGGAGACGCACGCGGTGCTCAAGGAACTGCGGCGAAAGATGGATGAAAGTTTTCCGGGCAGGATGCTTCTGGCGGAGGCCAACCAATGGCCAGCCGATCTGCGGCCTTATTTTGGGGACTCCGACGAATTTCACATGGCGTTTCATTTTCCGCTGATGCCGAGAATGTTTATGGGGCTGAAGCTGGAAGACCGAAAGCCAATTACGGAGATTCTGCAGCAAACGCCGCAGATTCCGCCTACTTGCCAGTGGTCGCTGTTTCTCCGCAACCATGATGAGCTGACGCTGGAAATGGTAACGGATCTGGAGCGCGATTACATGTACGACACGTATGCCGAGAGTAAGACCATGCGACTGAACCTTGGGATACGGAGGCGGCTGGCGCCGTTGCTATCGAATGACCGGAGGCGAATCGAGTTGATGAACGGGATGCTGATGTCATTGCCGGGCACTCCCATCATTTATTACGGCGACGAAATCGGGATGGGCGACAACATTAATTTGGGCGATCGCAATGGGGTGCGGACGCCGATGCAGTGGAACGGGGGCGTGAACGCGGGGTTTTCTGCGGCGCCGCAGGAGCGTTTGTATGCGCCGCTCATTCAGGATCCGGTGTATGGATATCCGGCGGTGAATGTTTTGTCACAAAAGGCGAGCGAGCATTCGTTACTGAACTGGATGAAGAGCATTATCAGCGTGCGCGCTTCGACGGCGGTCTTTGGCAGGGGATCGATTGAGTTTCTGTATCCGGCGAACCATCGCATTCTGGCTTACGTGCGAAGGCTGGACAAAGAAGCGGTGCTGGTGGTGAACAATCTTTCGAGCTCGGCGCAGGCTGTGGAACTGGATTTGCGCGGGTATAAGGGAAGTATTCCGATAGAGATGTTTGGCAGGAATATGTTTCCGCGGGTGGGCGAACTTCCTTATCTGCTGACGCTGGGGGCCTACCAGTTTTACTGGTTCCGGTTACGACGGATTTGAGCGGCTCGATGATAGTAAGAGACGGAAGTACGCGGCGGCGTTTCTGAACCGGAGATGAACTTGGCAGAGGAGAGCTTTCTTACCGATGATTTTCTTCGCCAGTTGATCAATGTTGGCGAGGTGGACATCCTTGTGGGCCTGCCTACGCGTAATAATGCCAAGACGATCGGGTCGATTGTCAGCACCATTCAGAGTGGCTTACTGCGGGGCTTTCCGCGGGAGCGAGCGGTCATCATCAACGTCGATGCGGGGTCACGCGACGGAACTCCGGAATTGGTTACTGGTATTTCGATTGATGACATGCGGCCGGGGTCGAATCTGAATGCGCTGCGAACGTTGCACTCCATCACGACCGATTGCGACCAGAACGCGGAGCACGGCATCGCATTTCGCACGATTCTGGCGGCTGCCGAATTGCTGCGCGCCAAAGCTTGCGTATTGATGTCGCCCGAGTCGGCCAATGTTAAGCCGGAGTGGCTCGCGGCGTTTCTTGTCCCGATCTACCGTGACGGATTTGATCTGGTAACTCCCACTTACTGCCGACAGAAGTTTGACGGCTTGCTTATGACGAATTTGCTTTATCCCATGACGCGGGCGGTGTACGGGGCCAAGCTGCGCGAGCCGTATGCGACGGAGTTTGGGTTCTCTGGGCGTCTGGCCACACAATTTCTGGCGCAGAATCGCTGGGAGGATGGAGCGGGTGCGGAACTGCGCTTGACCCTGGCCGCGATTGCGGGGAAGTACCGGATCTGCCAGTCGTATTTAGGGGAGAAAATTCATCGCGAGCGGAGTGCGGCGGATCTGGTGCCCGTGTTGCGGGAAACCGTGGGGGCGCTCTTCTCGGCGCTGGAGCCGGATTTTGCGGTCTGGAGCGCCGTGAGCGGCTCCGACGCCGTTTCCACTAACGAGGCTGAGCATGAAGAGTGCCAGGGATCGTTGCGGGTGAATCGGAAGCGCTTGCGGGAGATGTTTACGAACGGCGTCAACGAATTGGAATCCGTGTTTCAGTCAATTCTCGTTCCCAATACTTTAGCTGAACTGCAGCGGATCGCGCGCCTGGGAGAAGAGGACTTCGAGTATCCCGCCGAGTTGTGGGTGAAGACGGTATACGAGTTTGCGGCGTCGTACCGGAAGTCGGTGATTAACCGCGACCATATTATCCAGGCGATGGCGCCGCTGTTTCGGGGGCGGGCATTCACTTTTATTACCGAGAATCGCAATGCCTCCGGCACGGATCTAGAGACCAATCTTGAAAACCTGTGCCTTGAATTCGAGCGGTTGAAACCCTATCTGCAGCAGATGTGGAGTGTTTAGAGAGTGAGGCAACTATGCGGGAAATGATCGTAGGCGAACTCATGCAGGCCATGCACGATATCGCGCACGGGTTTGCGCACTTCCTACCGCGCTTTATCGTGATGGTGATCGTCGCGGTCGCGGGCTGGCTGATCGCCTACGTTGTCAAAGTCTTGCTGCGCAGTATTCTGAGATTGGTGCGATTTGACAAGCTTTCAGAAAACGCGGGCGCTTCGCAGTTGCTGAGCAAGGCGGCTTTGCCTTCGGCGACGGAAATGGTAAGCCGGTTCGGTTTCTGGGTGACATGGCTCGGTTTTATTCTGCTTGGCGTGAGCGTGCTTGGGATCTTTGGGCTGCAGGAGCAGGTCGCCCGATTCTTTTTCTTCCTGCCGCGGCTGGTGGTCGCGATGTTCATTCTGTTTTTTGGATTGCTGGCTGCCAGCTTCTTTTCGCGCGCGACTCTGTTGGCGGCGGTCAACGCCAATGTACCTTCGCCCCGGCTGTTGAGCCTTTCGGTGCGGAGCATCATCATCGTCTTTGTATTGTCGATCTTCTTTGAAGAGTTGGGCATCGCCGAACAGACGATGTTGCTGGCGTTCGGAATCGCGTTTGGGGCGCTTATGCTGGGATTGGCCATCGCTTTCGGGATGGGGGGCAGAGGGTTGGCGCAGAGTTTTCTGGAGAGAAGAATGATTCGTGGCAAAAAGCTGGAGAATAATGATGACGATTTGTCGCCGCTGTAGGTGAAACCTTCACGACTTTGGTGCCGATGCAGGCAGGGCGGGCAGAAATGCCCGCCCCACATGAACTGTCTCGGCCGAGTTGGGAATACTAGACGGCTTCTTTCAAGTCATCTCGTCCCGCTTCGGAGCCGATGGTGCAAGTGACGCAACCGGTAGCAGCCTCCCTGCGGCGTTCGCGCAGACGAGCCTGGAACGTGTCGTATCGCGGGCCGATGCCTGACGCATTGCTGCTGATGAGCACGGAATCCTGACCTGCGGGAACGATGCGGCCGGTCGAGATGCTGGCGGCGCGCAGAGAGGCTTCGTCGAGTCCTGCATTGCCGGTTACACCTCTTGGGCGAATGCCGGCAGCCTCGGAGGCAAAGCGATTGCCTTCCATTTGCTGGGTGGTGGGGGTGATGTTGCGATCCGTTCCCTCGCGGTGCATCACGGGACCGGTGTCCCACTTCGAGCGGTAGCGGCCTTCGTATTCGGCCCAATCGTGCTCCGATTCGAGATCTTTGGGGTTGTAGGGCGGAAAACCCTCAACCTGCTGCTTGGTTAAGGTTGAAGCGAAGTCCTTCTCGTGTTTGGCGGAGGCCTGAATGCGTTCTGCCGGAATGAGAAAGTCTTTCGTCTTGAGCCACCCGCCGGTGTCGACCACAACGTAGTTAATGTCGCCGGTGGCGTGATCAAAAATGACATCTGCGATCTTGCCGAGCTTCTCATCGTCTTGACCATAAAGACTACTTCCGCGTATATCGTCGGCTGCTTCTGCAAACCGAAAGCTTCCTAAACGTCCGTAATGCGCCATTGCTGCTCCTCCTTACAGAATTCGATAGCAATTGGAACCTCGTCTTAGATGCCAGAATCGCCTGGGCCGTCCACGACTAAAATTCTGCCGAAACGCAGTGGGGAAGGCTGCGAAACAGGACGAAATCAGTGCGTGTATGCTGAACACGGTGCGGTGCTGTTCCTAATCTTGGATTCGCACTACTTCGTGGAGTGAGGAACCGAAGAGGCTGAGCCGGAGTCATGCTGATCCATCCAGACCGTCTGTTTCCCGCCGAACTGGGCACGCGTCAGATTGCGAAAACTCTTTATGAAAGCGTGCGAGGCCTGCCGATTGTCAGCCCTCACGGGCATACGCAGGCGTTGTGGTTTGCGAAGAATGAGCCGTTCCCCGGCCCAACCGAACTGCTGGTACAGCCGGACCACTACATCTTCCGCATGCTATACAGCCAGGGTGTGTCGCTCGATGATCTCGAAATTGGACAGTTGCAGCCGAAAGATGCGCGGAAGGTGTGGCGCGTCTTTGCGAAGCATTACTATCTTTTTCGCGGGACGCCGACGCGGCTGTGGCTGGACCTGGTCTTCCAGGAACTTTTCGGGCTTGAGGAGCGGTTGTCGGACGAGACGGCGGACCTTTATTTCGACGCGATTGCGGAGAAATTGCAGATGCCGGAGTTCCTGCCGCGGGCGCTCTATGGGCGCTTCAATCTGGAGGTGCTGGTGACGACGGAGACTCCGCTCGATTCGCTCAGTGACCACAGGGCGATTCGGGAATCGGGATGGAAGGGACGTATTCTTCCGACGTTTCGTCCGGATGGAGTTGTCGATCCTGAATTTGCGGGATTTTCTGAAAATGTCAAGTTGCTGGGCGAGCAGACTTCGGAGAATACGGCAACCTGGTCGGGCTACTTGCAGGCGCTTCGGGGGACGCGGATTCGTTTCCGTGAAATGGGTTGCACAGCCACGGACCACGGGCACCCGACGGCGCGCACGGCGACTCTCTCGACCGCTGCGGCGACCGAGTTGTTTGGCCGCGTGGTTAAGGGCCAAGCGGATGCCGAGCAAAGGGAATTATTTCGCTCGCAGATGCTGACGGAAATGGCGCGCATGAGCCTGGACGACGGCCTGGTGATGCAGATTCATCCGGGGAGCGCGCGGAACCACAATCGCAAACTCTACGAACGGTATGGCCGAGACGTGGGCGCCGACATTCCGACGCCGACTAATTATGTGGATGCGTTGCGTCCGTTGCTGGACGAATATGGCAACGAGCCGAATCTCACCATTATTCTTTTTACGCTCGATGAATCCGCTTATAGCCGGGAACTGGCGCCGCTGGCGGGGCATTATCCTTGTTTGCGACTGGGGCCGCCGTGGTGGTTCCATGATAGTCCGGAGGGGATGATGCGATTTCGGGAGCAAGTGACGGAAACCGCGGGCTTTTACAACGCTGTGGGTTTCAACGACGATACCCGCGCGTTCCTTTCGATTCCGGCGCGGCATGACGTGGCGCGGCGAGTAGATTGCGCTTTTCTGGCGAAGCTTGTCGCCGAGCATCGTCTGGAGGAAGGCGAGGCGCTGGAAGTGGCGCACGAGTTGGCGTACGGTTTGGTCAAAAAGGCGTATCGACTTTAGAAATTCATGCAGGAGCGAAGAGTGGCGGATAGGACCTCTTGCGATGGCGGAATGAAAAGTGGCGGATTGGCCGATCCAAGTGTTGCGTCTGTTGCCAGCAGCGGTATGGGACACGCGCGCTGGACCGTGTGCGCCATGCTTTTCGCGGCCACATCGATCAATTACATGGACAGGCAGGTCATTGCCATCCTAAAGCCCACGCTCGAACACAGCATTGGTTTGACTGAGGTCAACTATGGCTACATCGTCGATGCCTTTCAAATCGCGTACGCCATTGGCCTGCTCACGGCCGGCCGGCTGATCGACAAACTGGGGACGCGCATCGGCTACATGCTGGTGATGGCAGTGTGGAGTCTTTCGGCTATGGGCCACGCGCTGGCCAACACGGCGCTGGAGTTCGGAGTGGCCCGATTCTGTCTCGGACTTGGCGAGTCCGGAAACTTTCCCGCGGCTATTAAAACTATCGCGGAGTGGTTTCCGCAGAATGAACGCTCTCTGGCGACCGGGGTGTTCAACTCTGGAGCGAATGTTGGCGCGATTCTCGCTCCGCTGATGGTGCCCTGGGTTACCCTGCGATACGGATGGCACGTCGCGTTCCTGACGACGAGTCTGTTCAGCACTCTCTGGATTCTGTGGTGGTACCTGCGTTATAGGCGGCCGGGAACGCACGCATCGCTGCTTGGCCGAGATGTGGGCCGAGAGGTGCGCCACATCTATAAGGAGGCCGCCATCGAAATGGGACCGGCGGTGCCGTGGCGGCGATTATTAGGCTTCCGTCAAACGTGGGCGTTTACGACGGCAAAGTTCCTGACGGATCCGATCTGGTATTTCTATTTATTCTGGCTGCCGTCGTACTTCAGCGCCAAATTCAATCTCAATCTTTCACATCTGGGTCTGCCGTTGATCATTGTTTATAACGTGTCGGCGATCGGCAGCGTGGGAGGAGGGTGGTTGCCGTCACCGTTTCGACGAATGGGATTTTCGCCTCACGCCGCGCGTCTGACGGCCATGCTTGCTTGCGCGTGCCTGGTCGTTCCCATCTGTAGCGCGACGAGTGTGAAGTCGGAGTGGACGGCGATCGCGCTGATCAGCCTGGCTGCTGGGGCGCATCAGGGATGGTCGGCCAATTTATTCACGACGGCGTCGGACATGTTTCCGGGGAGCGCGGTGGGTTCCGTGGTGGGGATCGGCGGGATGGCCGGATCGGCGGGTAGCGCACTTTTCGCTTTCTTCGCAGGACATGTTTTGCAATTGACGCATAGCTATAGCAGCCTGTTTGCGATCGCGGCGAGCGCGTATCTGCTGGCTCTGTTCATTCTTTACTTGCTGGCGCCGGGACTCAAGAAAGTAGAGTTGGCTGAGGCTACAAGGGCGCTTTGAGCGGAGAGCAGTGACCTCTGCAGTCTGCGATGGCGGCGCGGTGCGTTCGCGTTGGCTTGAACGGCCTCCTATACTGATTCCGATTCCGTATTCATGCGGTAAAGAAAGAAGCGAATGGCAACCAATATTTTGAGCCTGGAAAACAAAACAGCCGTGGTGGTGGGGGGTACAACGGGGATCGGCCGCGTTTTGAGCCTCGGGCTCGCGGACGCGGGAGCGGATGTTATCGCGTCGGCGCGGCGACAAGAAGAAGTCGACGAAACGGCCTCTGAAATCGAGAGGCGGGGACGCGGAACCTTGCGTTTTTGTTGCGACGTCCGCAAGCGGGATTCGCTTGCGGCGCTGGCGGAGGCGGTGCTGGGGCGATTCGAGAGAGTGGACATCCTGATCAACTGCGCGGGAAAAATCAAGCGCGCTCCAACACTCACCGTGTCGGAGGAGGAGTGGGCGGAGATCCTGGATACGAACCTTACGGGGACACTGCGGGCTTGCCAGATTTTTGGGCCTCATATGCTGCAGCGGGGTAAGGGGCGCATCATCAACATTGCTTCGCTCAACAGCTTCGTTGCGCTAACCGAAGTGGCGGCTTACGCGGCCAGCAAGGCGGGGGTGGTGTCGCTGACGCGTTCGCTTGCGGTGGAGTGGTCGAAGAAGGGCGTGACGGTGAACGCGATCGCGCCCGGCGTTTTTCACACGGCGATGAATGCCAATCTGCTCGACAACACGCCGCGTGGACGGGAGTTGCTGATGCGCACGCCGATCGGGCGATTTGGCAAGAACGAGGAGCTTGTGGGAGCTGCGGTTTATCTTGCGTCTGACGCGGCGTCGTTCGTTACGGGGCAGACTCTTGTCGTGGATGGCGGATTTCTTGCCAGTGGCGTCAACCAGTAGCCCGCGCCCATCGAAGGTCGAGTGAGCCTAAAATAATCGCCTATACGGATATCTGATTGTTTGGGGGCAGAGGTCATGGAGTTCACACGGAGGAAAATGCTGGCGGGATTGGGGCTGACGGGGCTGGGCGCGGCGGTGCCTTCCCTGGCGCGGCAGGCCGATTCTTCATCGCGAGGGGCGATGTCGGTCGATGCTGGAGGGTGCCCCTTTCGATTGTCGGTAATCAATGACGAGATCACGCAAGACTTCGAAAAGGCGTGCCAGATTGTTTCCGTTGACTTCGGGCTGCGGTGGATCGAACTGCGTTCGATGTGGGATAAAAACGTAACAGAACTCACGCCGAAACAAATCGAAGACGCTCGGAAGATTTTGCGGGAACACAAACTGCGGGTGACGGATATCGCGAGCCCGCTGTTCAAGACCGATTGGCCGGGGGCGCCGCGCTCTCCGCAGAGCGAAACGCGGGACCAATTTCACGCGGATTTCGATGCGGCGGCGCAAGATAAGCTGCTGGAGCATTGCATCGGGCTTTGCAAGTCGTTCGACACCGACCGGATTCGCTGCTTTGATTTCTGGCGACTGGATGATCCGAAGCCGTATCGGGCCGCGATCAACGCGAAACTTCGACAAGCGGCCGAGCGCTGCGCGAAAGAGGATCTGATTTTGCTTCTGGAAAATGAGATGTCGTGCAACACAGCGACAGGGGAAGAGGCGGCTGTTATTTTGCGAGCGATTCCGAACCGGAATTTCATGTTGAACTGGGATCCGGGGAATGCGGCTGCGGTGGGGAGCACGCCGTATCCGACGGGCTATGACTTGTTGCCGAAAGAGCGGATCGGGCATTGCCATTGCAAGGATGTGGTGCGCAAGGCTGACCACACGTACGACTGGGCTCCGGTTGGCAGCGGAATTGTCGATTGGGTTGGGCAGTTGCAAGCGCTGCGGCGGGACGGCTTTCATTATGGACTGAGCCTGGAGACGCACTGGCGGGGGGCGGGGACGCCAGAGGCGTCGACACGGGTCAGCATGGATGGGCTGAGGAAGACTTTGGCGAAGGCGGGAATCGCTTGCTGAGAGGGGATCTCCGGACATCTTTGGTATCGGGTGCGGCAAAAGTTATTTGGACAGAACGAGACCTCAGCGCCTAAAGGCGCGGTCAAAGCGAAGTTGGTATCGCAGCGCTGAAAGCGCTGCGCCACCCAAAAACAAACGCAACTGGTTCACCGACGGAGAGGAACGATGATCACGAGACGCGACTTTCTGGATGCACTGGCGGTTGGAGCGGCTGGACTTGCGGTCGGAAGTTCTGCCAAGAGCTATGGGCAGATCATGGGGTCGAATGAGCGGCTGAACTTTGCCGTTATTGGACTGAACAGCCGCGCTTACGCCCATCTCTCGTCTTTGAATGCGAACCGGAGCGCTGCACGTATTTCACATGTTTGCGATGTGGACGGGAGAATCCTGGGTAAATTTGCGGACGCCACGCAACGAGCGATGGGCGAAGCACCCGCCGCGGATAGAGACTTTCGCAAGATTCTTGAGCAAAAGGATGTGGACGCCGTCACCATTGCCACACCCGATCATTGGCACGCGCCGATGGCGATTGCGGCATTGCAGGCGGGGAAGCACGTTTACGTGGAGAAGCCGTGCAGCCATAATCCGGCGGAAGGCGCCATGCTGGTGCGGGCGCAGCAGAAATATGGACGGCTCGTGCAGATGGGGACGCAGCAGCGATCTTCTCCGCACACGATCGAGATCGTGGAAAAAATTCACCAAGGAATGATCGGAAGACCGTACTTTGCCAAGTGCTGGTACGTGAATACAAGGAAGTCGATCGGTGTGGGCAAAGAGGCGGCGGTTCCGTCGGAGCTTGATTGGGATCTTTGGCAAGGGCCGGCACCGCGCCGTCCGTATAAAGACAACGTGCATCCCTACAACTGGCACTGGTTCAAAATTTATGGCACGGGAGAGACGCTGAACAACGGTACGCACGAAGTGGATGTTTGCCGCTGGGCGCTGAGGGTGGATTATCCGAAGCGCGTGACTTCTTCAGGAGGCCGCTACCAGTTTAAAGACGATTGGCAGTTCTATGACACGCTGGTGACGAGCTTTGAATACGACGACGCGATGCTGACGTGGGAAGGGAAGAGTTGTCAGGGGATGGAATATTACGGCCGCGACCGCGGTTCTACGATCATGGGAACCAACGGAACGGTGCTGGTCGACCGCGATGGCTACGAAGTTTACGATCTCAATGGGGAAAAGACGAATGAGTTCAAAGTTGGCAGTTCCACATCGTCGTCGGACCTCATTGGCAGCGATTCGATGACAGACGCGCACTTTGCGAATTTTATTGCGGGAATTCGCAAGGGAGAAAAACTTAATGCACCCATCGCGGTTGGGAATGTTGCGGTGACGATGCTGCAGCTTTCGAACATCGCGTGGGAGACAAATCGGGAACTGCATCTGGATACGAAGGACGGAAAGATTCAGGGCGATCCGGATGCGATGAAGCTGTGGGAGCGGGAATACGAAAAGGGATGGGCGCCGCATGTCTAGGCTACGCGAGTTCTCGCGCCGCGAGTTTGTGCGGTCGAGTGCGGTGATTGCGGCTGCAACGGTCGTTACGCCGAGCGGACACAGGGCGCAGGCGCATGACCGGGCCGCCAGCGATGAAGGTGCTGCGGTCCGTCTCGGCCTGGCGAGCTATACGTTTCGCAACTTCGGCCGGGCCCAACTGATCGGCTTCATGAAGGAATTGCATGTCTTCGCGTTGAATGCGAAAGACGTGAAAGATCATTTGCCGATGGATCCGCAACAGGAAGTGGCGGCTCTGGCCGATTACGCTGCGGCTGGGATCAAATTGCACGCCATTGGGGCGGTCTATTTCGAGAAGAATGACGATGCTGATATCCGGGCGAAGTTCGAATACTGCAAGCGAGCGGGAGTGAAGGTGATTGTGGCGGGGGATCCGACGCCGGAAAACCTGCCGCGAATGGAGAAATTCGTGAAGGAGTACGACATTCGGATCGCGATTCACAATCACGGGCCCGAAGATAAGCTGTGGCGCTCACCGCTTGACGTGTTAAAGGCTGTCAAGAATATGGATCCGCGGATCGGATGCTGCATTGACGTTGGGCACGCCTTTCGGGCGGGAACGGATGTAGTGCAGGCCATCCATGAAATCGGTCCGCGGCTTTTCAATATGCACATGAAGGATCTGACGAATTTTGAGAGCAAAGAGAGCCAGGTTGCGGTGGGGGAAGGGATGATCGACATTCGAAGAATATTTGGAGCGCTCATTGCGACAAGGTACCGGGGCTTTGTGGATCTCGAATACGAGATTTATCCGGATGATCCGATGCCCGGCGTTATTGCCAGTTTCGCGTATATGCGAGGCGTACTCGAGGGCATGGGATACCCGAGCCGGAGCTGACACGTCGGAAGCTGATTTTGCACACCGGAATCGCTTCGATTTCCACGTGGATTCGGGCTGTGATCGGCGTTATCGTATTCACATTGATCCGTGCCTATGGACGGCACTATGAACAAAGAGAAATCGGACGTCCCATCCAACCGCGATCGGCGTATTTTTCTGAAAGCTGGAAGCATCATGACGGCTGCTGCGTTGGGCTCTGCCGCTCTTTCGGAGGTTATGAGCGCGCAACCGGCGCCGCCGTCGAACCTGCGCACCGATTTTTCGATGCCTACGCGGAATCTCGGCAGGACTGGATATAAGGTCGGGATCTTCAGTCTGGGCGGGCAGGCCGCTCTTGAAAAGCCGAACAACGAAGCTGTGGCTGTGCCCATCATTGAGAAAGCTCTCGATCTGGGGGTCAATTACATCGATACATCGTCAATTTATGGCGGACCCGAGCGATGGAGCGAGCAATATGTCGGGAAAGTGATGAAGCATCGCAGGAGGGAAGCCTTCCTGGCGACGAAAACGAAAGAGCGCACGCGCGACGGCTCGATGAGAATGATCGAAAAGTCGCTGAGGTTGTTGCAAACCGATCACGTCGATCTCTGGCAACTCCACGACATCGGCACCATGACAGACATCGACGAGATCTTCGCTAAGGGTGGAGCGATGGAGGCGATGGCTGCGGCCAGTGAGCAGAAGATTGTGCGCTTTCTTGGAATCACTGGCCACTATCGGCCGGACGCGCTGATTGAAGCGATTCACCGTCATTCGTTCGACACGATTCTGATGGCCGTGAATGCAGCGGATCCTCATCACTACAGTTTTTCTGAACGACTGCTGCCGCTGGCCGTCGAAAAGCAAATGGGGATCATCGGCATGAAAGTACCGGCGCGCGGGCGCATTCTTTCGTCGTGGACTCCGCCGCCAATCGAACAGCAAAAACATTCCTGGGAAGGAATGGCGATTCAGGCATCGACTGCGGGGACGCTCGATATGCGGGAGGCGATGTATTATTCGCTCTCGCTTCCGGTGAGCACGGTGATTATTGGGTGCGATTCAATTCCGCAGCTGGAGGAGAATGTGAATCTGGCACGCGAGTTCACGCCGCTGAACCAGCAGCAGATGGCTGCGTTGACTGAGAAGGCGCATCCGGTTGCCAAGCAGTCACTGTTCTTCCGGTTCTACGAGAGGGCCTAGACGGATAGGGCTGCGAAACGGCGAGCGGCTTCCGGTCGGCCAATACAACACGAACCCCCTGTGCCCTCGATCAGTTCAGAGCACACTTGATTTCGACCCTGAGCCAGCCCGGCGGAGCGCCCGCGGGCCCCGGGGATCCACTTTCGACCACCTCGATCGAGTGCATCGGCTCGGGAGCCATCCAGCCCGCAGTCCAGACTCCGGGATGCGAGGGTTCGTTGGTGCTGGGCTGGTCCCGGACCTTACCGTCCGGAGTGTGGTAGCGAATATGCGGCGACTTACCGCCCGTGTCGTAACCAAGAAAGAGGCTCGGCCAGCGGTGGTGATGCATGGGCTCGGAAGACCCAGCAGGCGGAAGGGTGACTTGGACGACGCGGATGAATTTGTTCTCGAACACGATCTTGTGGCTTGCGGGCGCAGCCTGAATTGCGTCGAAGCCATCGGGGAATCCAGGCCTTGCTTGCCCGTTTAAAGAAAAATGTCGGCCGATGAGAACCAGAAAACTCGCGACGACAAGAATCTTCAGAAATTTTGCGGTAGGGCTCGATGGCTTCATTTTAAGATTATAGGATGCAGCTAAATTTCCGATTTATGCGCAGGGTTTCATTTCAGATTCAGGCCAATCCGCTTTGCTTGGCGAAGGCCAGCGCCTCCAATGCCGCACCTCGGGATCCCGCAGTATCTCCATTGGGCATGACGTGAATCGGGATTCCGCCCTGTTCCTCGCGCTGGGCGGGCATGGCGGCTCGAATCTCCGCCAGGAACCAGCGCTGAAATTCCGCGCTCGCTTCCAGTGCGCCGCCGCCAACGATGAGGGCGTCGGGATCGAAGGTGTTGACCATCTCATCGAAGAAAAGGCCGAGCGCGTGGGCCTGCACGCGAAAAACATCTTTGCACAAAGCGTCGCCTTTATCGGCCAGCCCACGCACGGCCTTGGCGGCCTGATGAGGGTCTGTTCCCGCCAGTTGATGCCCCGGATGGCGCGCCAAAAAATAGGGAAGCAGCGTTCTTTCGATGGCGGTGAGCGAACACAACGATTCCAGGTCACCGACACGGCCGCAATTGCATTGTGGAATCATTCCGTCAATCCCGGCGATGCTCTGATAGGGAATGAGCACGTGGCCGAGTTCGCCGCCGAAGCCGTTTCTGCCCTTGACGACGTTGCCTTCGAGAATGATGCCGCCACCGTTGCCTGTGCCGATGACAATCGAAATGGAAGTCTCGCGGCCGCCTGCGCCAAAAATCGTATAGTGTCCCCACAAGGCTGCGGCATTGGCATCGTTGAGATAGGAAACCGGCTTGCCCAGCAGGCGCGCGAGCCCATCGCGAATGTCGTAGCCGGCCCAGTCCGCGTGGACAAAATTCGTCGAACCGCGCCTGCTTAGTTGTCCTGCGGCGCTTGCCGGCCCCGGAGTATCCAGGCCGATGGCAACAATATCGGACAAGACAATGCCTGCGCGCTCGGCCGCAATTTGCAAACCGTCGGCAATTTGAGCCAGGCATATGGCGGGGCCCTGCTTCGCCAGCGCGGGGTGCTCGCATAATCCTTCAATCAAAAATTGACCGTCGGCGTTGACCAGTGTGTAATTGATCGCGGTTCCGCCAAGATCGACTCCGGCTGCAACAGGCAAGGGGTTCACCTCAAGCTGAAATTTACGCCCTAGCTTAGCAGGAAGCGGCAATTCGCGGCGCAGGATTTCGGGGAACGGCTAGAAGTGGTTCCCTCAGGGGCTGAAGCTGTTATCTAGATCGACATAGGGAGGCACGGCTGAAGTCGTGGCCTTTTTAAAACCGATTCCATACCGATTTAAGAGATTGCTTCCGAAGATCCAAACTATGGCTCATCGAAAAACAGTTCTTATTTTACTGACCAGCTTGTTTGCAATGTTGACAGCTTTCGCTGCAAACAGTGCCCCGTCGACTCTCATCACGAACCTTTCCGGCCGCACTGTGATCAACCTTGATGGCGGGTGGAGGGCCATCGTCGACCCTTATGCCATCGGAACGGGCATGCGCTTCTACGAGGACACAAAAGCCAAGACTGCGCGCGATCTGGTCGAATACAACTTCGACGAGTCGCAGATGCTGAATGTGCCAGGAGATTGGAATACGCAGCGCTCCGACCTCTTTTTCTACGAAGGTTCTGTCTGGTACAAGAAGCCGTTCTATTACCACAAGCGCGAGCGCTCGCGCGTCTTCGTTTATTTCGGAGCCGCTAATTACAGGGCCTCGGTTTACCTCAACGGCAAAAAGTTAGGGGAACACGAAGGCGGATTCACGCCGTTCAACTTTGAAGTGACCGATCCCATCCGAGATGGCGAAAATTTCCTGGTTGTAGAAGTCAATAATCAGCGCAAGATCGAGAACGTCCCCAGCGCAGTCACCGACTTCTGGAACTATGGCGGTCTGACCCGCGAAGTTTCGCTGGTCGAAGTGCCGGGAACTTTTATTCAAGATTATTCGATCCAACTTGCCAAGGGTTCGCTCAACGAAATTGACGGCTGGGTCAAGGTCAACGGAGCTACGGTCCCGCAACAAGTGACGATCGAAATTTCGGAAGCTGGAGTCAAGCAGACGATGACGACCGATGCCAGCGGCTGCGGGCATTTTCGTTTCTCGGCTAACCTTAAGCTCTGGTCGCCGGAAGATCCCAAACTCTACGAGGTGGTGCTTTCAACCGCTGCAGACTCCATTACCGATCAAATCGGATTCCGCAGCATCGAAGCGCGCGGCGCGAAGATATTTCTGAACGGCGAGCCGATCTGGCTGCGCGGCATTGCGCTGCACGAAGAAGCCCCTTTTCGCGGCGGCCGGGCCTTCTCCGATGAAGACGACCGCATCCTGTTGGGCTGGGCGAAAGAGCTCGGGTGCAACTTTGTGCGACTGGCGCACTATCCTCATAACGAGAAGATGATTCGCATGGCCGACCGCCTCGGCCTTCTCGTATGGTCCGAGATTCCTGTCTATTGGGAGACGGCGTGGGAAAATCCGGCAACTTTGCAGAGCGCGAAGCAGCAACTGCGCGATGTCATCGCGCGCGACCACAATCGCGCCGCTGTGGTCTTTTGGTCGGTGGCCAATGAAACTCCGGCAAATGCGCCGCGGTTGGCATTTTTGGAGTCGCTGGTTCAAGAGGCCAGATCCCTTGATTCCACCAGATTGATTACCGCAGCTTTGAATCATTTTGAACATCCGTCTGCCAATAGGGTCGCTTTGACCGATCCCCTCGCACAGTCACTCGACGTGATCGGACTGAATGAATATTTGGGGTGGTACGGGCCGGAGCATCCTGAGGATTGCGACCACATGCAATGGATCGTTCCGGAGGGCAAGCCGTTGATCGTAAGCGAATTCGGCGGTGGAGCACTTTTTAACAATCACGGCGATCCGGGAACTCGCTGGACTGAAGAGTATCAGGTGAATCTTTACCAACATCAGCTCAAGATGCTGCAACGCATCCCGTCACTCAGTGGCATGTCGCCCTGGGTTCTGATGGACTTTCACTCGCCGCGGCGCCTCTTACCCGGAGTGCAGGACTACCGCAACCGCAAAGGCCTCGTCTCCGATCAAGGCGAACGGAAACAGGCCTTCTACGTTCTTCAGCACTTCTATCGCGACATCGTGAAATCGACGCCCGCGGCAATGAGTTCGGCCCCCTAACGTACGAAGAGATGGGCACGCCGCTCACAATCCCCAGATGCGGTTTGCGCCGATTACCAGGCCAAGCGTCAGACAGGCAATCAGAACTTCGCCCAACGCCCCGACGATAAAAGGACGCAGTCCCTGCTTTGACATGTCCCGGATGTTCGTGCGCAGCCCGACTCCGGCAAACGTCAAGAGGAACGCCCACTTGGATAGGTTTCCAAGAGAGGTGACCTGGCCCTTGTCGAAAGTGTGAAAACTCACGAGAAGTGAGATAAAGAGAAAGCCGAGAATGAATTTGGGAAACTTCTTCCACAGGAATGTGGCTTTGTTCGTGACTGCTTCGGCCTGCCCCTTGCTAGACCAGTAGATCGCGTAGGCCAGCACTACGAATCCGATCATGGCATTGCGCGCCGTCTTCGCGAGCACGGCAACTTTGCCAGCGGCATCGGAGTAGAGGGCGCCGGCGGCTGTGGCTTCAGCCGTGTTGTCGACTCCCAGTCCAGCCCACAGGCCGTAGGAGACGTCATTCATGTGCAAGGAGTGGGCGATGGCGGGGAAGGTGAACAGAGACAGAGCACCCAGTGCGAGAATCGCTGCAATTGCAAAGGATGAGTCTTCATCGTCGGCATTGATGGCGCCCTTGGCTGCGATGATCGCCGAGACGCCGCAGACCGAAGAACCGATGGCGAGCAGAGAAGTCAGCTTCGGCTTGAGCTTGAATAAGCGTCCCAGCAGAGTCATAAGCGCCAGTGAAAGAGTGATCTCGATGACTACGAGGCCCAAGCTGATTCCACCGAGTTTCAAGACATCGGCCACGACAAAGCGCGCACCCAGTAGCACGATGCCGAGTTTCAACCAAAATTCGTAGGTCGCGATACCGGCATCAAAAATCCTGGGAATGGTGAGCGTATTGGAAATCACCAGCCCGAGGAGGATCGCCCAAAGAACATACTCAATGTTGGGAAATGTCCAATGGTGTGTCTTGGCGTAGGTGTTGATGGTCTTCTCGAGCACCTTGCCGGCATATCCGATACCGGCCAACAAAAGCACGCCCGGAACAATCCGGAGCGCGTTTGCTACGGGACTTCCCGACTCTACTGGCGAAACGGAAACCGAAGTTGCCATAAACTTCTCTCTCCCACCAAAACGAGATCAACCTGCGGATCACCCCCGACCCGTAGACAATTACCAGGGCACATTGTGCAAAACGTTGAACTTCACCGCCAAAGCCAGCAGCAGAGCAATCGCGACTGCCGAGGCGTCCAGCGTGAGCCATGCTCCGTAGCTATCAGAACTCTGATTAGATCTGTCCGTTGCCATTGAAAAGTCTCCTTGAGAATTAGGAAAAATGCTTAAGGCGCAGGAGCAGTAAAGCAAATAATGAAATGATAGTCTACCTTTAAAATCGAGATGATATACATTTCGTTGTTGGAGATTGAGCGGCCAAGAAGGTTGGGCTCGGGCTAACACCTGCAAATGCCGGTAGATCAGGGAGTTGGCACGCAGCGCTGTCCGTCCTGCCGGACGCCCGTGATATGCACGAGATTGCAGTTCGTCGGCACAACGTTTCGCTGTTGTATCCTTGCGGGGTCGCGACATTAGGGGGATCAGGATCGCCATGAATCGAAGATGCCGAGCGTTGTGTGTGGTATTTGTGGTGGCCATTGCGACGTGCAAACTCCGCGCGCAAACCGTGCAGGTCATCAACGCGGACGGGCATTCGACGACGGTTACGGCGGCACAAATCGCAAACCTGCCACACGTGAGCTTGGAGGTGAGCGATCACGATAATCCTGCGAAGTTTGAGGGAGTGCCGCTGTCTGCGGTTCTTTCGGGTGCGGGCATTCCGCTGGGTGATACCCTGCGCGGACCTCGGCTCGCCGAAGTGCTGCTGGTCAGCGCGTCCGATGGATACCACGTCGCGTTCGCGCTGGCGGAGGTCGACCCTGCATTCGCGGTGCGCGAAATTATTCTCGCGGACAAGCGCGATGGCAAGGCGCTCGGCCCAAAAGAAGGGCCCTACCGCATCGTCGCTCCCGGCGACAAACGTCCTGCACGCTGGATACGACAGGTTACGGAGTTAAAGGTCATGGCCGTCCAGTGAGCGAAGTGATTTCTGACTGCAGTTGCTTTTCTTCGGAGGCATCCGAGTGCTCAGTGGAAAAGCCCTTTTTTGTCGCCGCAGTCTCGCGGGAGCTTAGTCCGAGAGGGCGAACTCCAGGCGGTCCGATGATATCTTTAACGAGAACGAAATCGACAACTATCCAGCGGACACTGCATTGATCGAAGTCTTGAAGAAGCTTTTTGCGCGCCGTTTTGAAATGCCAGTCGAGCAGGTTCAGCCTCTGCAAGGGCAACTTGGCGGGTCCGGCCGCAAGATTATACGACTCTCCGCCGGGACGATCAGCGCCATCGGCGTCCTTTATAACGTTCGAGAGGAAAACGTTGCGTTTTTAGAATTCTCGCGCCATTTTCGAAGACATGGCTTGCCGGTTCCAGAGATTTACGGCGAAGATCTGAATCAAGGCGCTTACCTCGAAGAGGATTTCGGCGATACCACGTTGTTCGAGTTTCTGTGCGCGCATCGCGATGGGACGGTCATCGGATCTGAGGCCATCGGTTCGGAAGTCATCGAAGCGTATCGCAAAGTCGCCGCCATCTTGCCGAGGTTTCAGGTGGAAGCGGGAAGCGACCTCAACTACAAAGTTTGCTATCCCCGCGCGAGCTTCGATCGCCAGTCCATTGCGTGGGACTTGAACTACTTTAAATACTATTTTCTGCGTCTCGCGGGAATACCCTTCAGCGAGCAGGCTCTCGAAGACGACTTCAGCCGTCTGACAAAGTTTCTGCTTACCGCTCCGCGCGATTATTTTCTGTATCGGGATTTTCAGTCGCGGAACATCATGCTGGTGGACGGCCAAGCGTATTTTCTCGACTACCAAGGTGGACGGAAAGGCGCGTTGCAATACGACATTGCGTCGCTGTTGTTTGACGCGAAGGCCGATCTGCCGCCGGAAATGCGCCAGCAATTACTCGATCGTTATCTCGACAGTCTTGGCACTCTTCTCGATCTTGACCGCGAGGCTTTTCTGTCGTTCTACTATCCGTACGTTTACATACGCATCATGCAGGCGCTGGGCGCTTACGGGTTTCGTGGATTCTATGAGCGCAAAGAGCACTTTCTGCAGAGCGTCCCTTATGCACTGAAGAATCTTCGTTGGCTTTTACACAACGTGGAGTTGCCGATTGCGCTTCCGACGCTGACGCAAGCGTTCAAGAGCATGGTGGGTTCTGACACATTGCGAAGCTTATCTACGGAGTTCGCCAAGACCGACAAACTCACCGTTTCCATTTTGAGCTTCTCTTTTCATCGCGGTCTGCCTCAGGACGAGACTGGAAACGGGGGAGGCTTCGTTTTCGATGGGCGCAGTCTGCCTAATCCCGGGCGCGAAGAGCGATTCAAGACACTCACCGGCCGAGATGAGGCGGTCATTGAATATCTCAACCAGCAGGAGAGTGTCCACCAGTTTGTGGTTAATGCGAATGCGCTGGTGGACGCCAGTGTTGACGCGTATCAGCGTCGTGGTTTCAAGCACCTGATGGTGTCGTTCGGGTGCACGGGCGGACAGCACCGATCCGTTTATTTGGCTGAGCAACTGGCAAAACATCTGCGGGAAAAGAATGAAGTCGAAGTGGTCTTGCGACATCGCGAGCAAGAGCAGCTCAACTGATGAGAGTTTTCGGGTCGATGAAAGACCGAATACGATGAAAGCCCATATCCAATGAAGGCGATGATTCTTGCTGCAGGATTGGGCACGCGGCTGCGGCCGCTGACCGACGATCGGCCTAAAGCGCTGGTGGAAATCAATGGGTGCAGCCTGCTGGAAATCGTGCTTGCCCGCTTGCGAAAATTTGGCGTGAGCGACGTGATCGTCAACGTCCATCACTTTGCCGATCAGGTTGTTAAGTATCTGGAGAAGAACGACAACTTCGGCATGCGTATTGAGATTTCGCGCGAAAACCTGTTGCTCGATACCGGTGGAGGGTTGAAGAAGGCGGCGTGGTTTCTGAGCGAACCGGCCGGGTCTTCGAAAGACGCGAGCTTCATTCTGCATAACGTCGATGTTCTCAGCGCGATCGATCTCGGGCGGATGTTCAGACAACACCTTGAGCATCAAGCGCTCGCTACGCTTGCGATGCAGCGGCGGCAGACCTCGCGTTATCTTATTTTCAATGAGCGGGGCCGACTTTGTGGGCGCCGATCAGGAGTCGATGGCGTCGAGGAAATGGTTGTTCCTGTTGAGCATCCCAATGCCTGGGCTTTTTGTGGGATCCATATCATCTCGGCGCGGCTGCTTTCGCTGATGACGGAAGAGGGTGGATTTTCGATAATTCATACGTATTTGCGCCTTGCGGCTGCGGGAGAGAACATCCAGGCCTTCCGCGCCGACGAGTATTACTGGCGCGATCTCGGGAAGCCCGAAAGCATTGCTCAAGCGGAGAACGACTTAAAGCTTAAAGCTGTCGAGTTCTGAATTGGCGGTTCTAACCCCAAGTTAGGACGCACCTCTCTCTGAGGCCTGGAAACGATCCTGCCCCCACCTGTTAATCTGAAGATATACCCATTCTTGGAGACCGCCGTCCTTGCCGCCGATTGTAAACGCAAAAGAAATCACGAAATCGTTTGGAGCGAACCCGCTCTTCCAGAACGTCTCGTTCACTATCTCGGAAGGCGACCGGATCGGACTCATTGGCCCGAACGGTTCGGGCAAATCGACGCTGCTGAGAATTCTCGCGAGCCAAGTGGATACCGACGGCGGGGAAGTTTCGTTCCGCAAACGGACGCGACTGGCTTATGTCGAGCAGGATTCGCGCTTCGAACCCGGAGTTGCCATCCGTTCTGTGATCGAAGCGGCACTTGATCAGGCTGGCGTTCACGGTACCGAGCGGGGGGCGCGCTTTGCTGAAACCCTGGGCCGGGCTGGATTCGAAGACCTCGATGCCCGCGCGACTGAACTTTCCGGCGGATGGCAAAAACGGCTCGCTATTGTCGAAGCTCTAGTTCAGCACCCTGACATTCTTCTGCTGGACGAACCGACGAACCATCTGGATCTTCTCGGGATCACGTGGCTCGAAGATCTTATCGAAGCCGCGCCTTTCGCCAGCGTGATCGTTAGCCACGATCGCTATTTCCTCGAAAATGTCACTACCGACATGGTTGAACTGAATCGCATTTATCCGGAAGGGTCGCTGCGTGTACATGGTAATTACAGCGAGTTTCTCGAGAAGAAGGAAGAGTTTTTGCACGCGCAGTCTAAGCGGCAGGAAGCGCTGGAAAATCTCGTCCACGGCGAAATCGAATGGCTGCGCCGCGGGGCCAAGGCTCGTACGCGAAAGTCGAAAGCACGCATCAGCAAAGCGGGAGAGTTGATGGGGGAACTGGCGGACCTCAATCAGCGAACGCGCACGGGCTCGACGCAGATCGATTTCTCGGCGACGGAACGCAGGACGAAGAGACTGATTGAACTGCAAGCTGTCGGTTGCACGATGGGCACGCGGGAATTGTTTGACGGCCTCAACTTTGTACTGACGGCGGGGATGCGTGTCGGCCTGGTTGGCCCCAACGGCAGCGGCAAGACGACGCTGCTGCGTTTATTACAAGGCGAACTGGCGCCGACCAGAGGAGAGATTCGGCCAGCCGATTGGTTGCGAATCGTCTACTTCGATCAGACCCGGACTCTCGATCCGAATGTGACGCTGCGCCGCGCGCTCGCGCCCGACGGCGATTCGGTCGTTTACCGCGATCGGGTAATTCACGTCGCTGGATGGGCGGCTCGTTTCCTTTTTACCGGAGAACAACTGAGCCAGCCGGTCGGACGTCTTTCGGGCGGGGAACGCGCTCGCGTCCTGATCGCGCAACTTATGCTGCAGCCTGCTGACATTCTTCTGCTGGATGAGCCTACGAACGATCTCGACATTCCGACGCTCGAAATTCTGGAAGAGAGTCTTATCGATTTCCCCGGGTCGCTGGTTCTGGTGACGCACGACCGATACATGCTCGACCGCGTCTCAACTATCGTTCTGGGGCTGAACGGAAAAGGCGGGGCCGACACGTTTGCCGACTATGGGCAATGGGAGGCATGGCAAACGCAACGAACGAAGTCGGAGGTCGCATCTGCCGAGGCATCGACAACGCAAAGCAACGGATCGACGACGGGCGCTCCAACAAAGAAGAAACTCTCCTACTTAGAAGCACGGGAGTACGCCACGATCGAAGAGCGCGTCGAAAAGGCCGAGGAGTTAGTGCAAGGCAAACGCGCCGAGTTGGAAGATCCGGCCATCGCTACTGATGCGACCAGGCTGGTCTCGACACAAGCCGCGCTGGACGAGGCCCAAGAGGCACTCGACGCCCTTTACACGCGCTGGGCGGAGCTGGAAAAGAAGAACGGCTGAGCCGATATCCTCCTGCGGCCCGGTGGTTCGACAGTGGTGAGAAGTTGTCCCATAAAATATCTGCGGACGGCGAGGGAATCGGCGAGGGAGCGTCGCTCTTAGAGTTAGAGGACGGCTGCGAAGCGAACTGGCACGCGGCTAACCCACATGAACTGCGCCATTCTAGCCACTGGCGTCGTTTGCGAATTTCTTCAACCTCGCTTCCTTCGGGGGAAGGCGGCGGTGTTGGAGATCTTCCCTTGGAGCGACGGGCGCCCCGGCCCGTCTGCTCCAAATTCGCTCGGCAGGCTGACGGTTGGGAGTGACCGCCAGAGTGTGTTCTCGAGACGGCAAAAAGGCGCGAAAAGTCCGCTTATTTTGCACGCACGAAATCGATGAATCCATGCTGCGCGTCGGTTCGCGTGAGCTTCACGCGCAATCTGTCGCCAACGTTCAATCCGTGGGCTCCGTCGGTCAGCAAACCTTCGAGGTGCGGCTGTAAAACGCGCACAAACGTTCCCTTGGGAGTTGTTCCGGTGACGATGGCATCGAAGACTTCGCCAATTCGATGGGCCATCGCTATGGCTGCGAGGCGCTTCGACATGTCACGCTCGACCTTGCGCGCGGCGTCGCCCTTTTGGGTGCAGTTAAGTGCGATTGCGGCAAGATCGTTGTCCGAGTACGGATTCGGTTTTCCGTCGAGTGTGGCTTTGAGGACTCGCTGAGTCACCATGTCGGCAAAGCGACGATTGGGAGCGGTCGAGTGTGTGTAATCCTGTACTGCTAGTCCGAAATGACCTTGGGAGGGATCGCCCGGCCGTTCCAGTACATACTCTCCGGGTCCGATCAGCTTTATGGTGGCGAGCGAGAGATCGGCGAAGTGATCGGGATCGGCCGCCTTTCGTTTCACGAGAAAATCATTGAGGGCCTTCGAGTCTGGATCAGGGGGGAGTTTTTCGCCCTGCTCGGCCGCGAGGCGGACGAGGCCATCCCAGTGGAGCGGCGTTTTCACGATGCGGCGTAGAGAGGAAACCTTTTCGAGCAGGCGGGCGACGACACCGTTCGCGGCCACCATGAAATCTTCGATTAAATCGGTGGCGCGGTTCTTAGTCGCCTTGGCGACGTCAACCACGTTGCCGTTCATCACCAGGGGAACCACTTCACTGGTGTCAAGGTTGAGCGCTCCGTGTTCGTAGCGCAATTTTCTCAGTTCCTGAGCCGTTTGATCCTGCAACTTGAGTTGAGTTTGCAAATCGGCAGATGCCGCCAATTTCGGCGGAGGTGCAGCGGATCCCTCGAGCCAGGCCCCCACTGCGTTGTAGGTCAGCTGCGCCTTGTTGCGAACAATCGCGCGATATACGTTGCTTGAACCCAACTCGCCGGCGGCATTCACGACGAATTCGGTGACGATCGCCGGGCGATCGACGTCGGGAAGAAGAGAGGAAGCTCCGGTAGAAAGCTCGGTGGGCAACATCGGGAAAATTGTGACGCCGGTGTAAACGGATGTGGTCTCGCGCGCCGCGTGTTTGTCGATGGGAGAGTCTTTCGGCACAAAGGCGTCGACATCGGCAATCCCAATCATGATTTTGACGTCGCCATTGGGCAGGCGTTCGGCGACTTCAATCTGGTCGAGATCTTTGGAAGTATCGTTATCGATTGATGACCAAAGCAGATTGCGCAGATCGTGCACGTTGCTGGAAGGCGCGAGTTGTGGCGGGTGTGCGTTGATGTCTGCGAGTTGCTGCTTGGTTTCGGGAGGAAAATCCGGCTGAAATCCGCGAGCCGTCATCACCTGCCGTGCGATTGCCGGAAGATTTAGAGAAGAAGAGCGAGGATCATTCGTCACGCGAAGAGACTAACACGGCTATGGGCTTCAAAGTGTGAACGCGTGGCTTGCCGAGATGGTGACGTCATTTCTTTAGCGTTTTCAGGATTTCGCGCGCTGCGTTCGCTCCCGAACCGCCGGTAAGGCCGGTGCCAGGATGGGTACCGCTGCCGCAGAGATAGAGACGTTCGATGGGAGTTTGATAGCGTGCCCAGTCGAGCAGCGGACGCATGGTGAAGAACTGATCGAGTGCCAATTCGCCATGAAAGATGTGGCCTCCGGTGAGGCCGTACGTATCCTCCATGTCTTTCGGCGTAATGATCTGGTGGCGGAGGATGCTTTGGGTGAGGTTGGGAGCGTATTGAGCAATCGTTTTGATGACCGTTTCTCCGAGCGCTTTGCGCTGGCTATCCCAGTCGCCATCTTTCAACTTGTATGGAGCGTACTGCATATAGATCGACATAACATGCTGGCCGGCCGGAGCCAGCGACGGGTCTGACAGCGACGGAAATGTCATTTCAATATAGGGATTGCGCGAGAAGTTGCCGTATTTCGACTCGTCGAAAGCGCGCTCCAGATAATCGATCTCGGGGCTGATCTGGATGCGTCCCTTGAGCAGATCGGCATTGCCTTTTGCTTTGAGGGCTGTAAACTCGGGCAACGCGGAAAGTGCCAGATTGATCTTCGCGACCGTTCCCATGGAACGATAATTCTTGATCTTCTGAATAAAATCAGGCGAGAGATGCGCCGGATCGAGCAAACGCATCAGCGTCCGCTTGGGGTCGGCGTTGGAGACGACGGCCCGCGCGGAAATCTCTTCACCAGATTTGAGCACAATTCCGGTCGCAACTCCGTCTTTCACGCGAATCTCGGCGATGTCGGCATCGGTACGAATTTCGGCTCCCGCTTGCTGGGCTGCAGCAGCCATCGCTTGGGTGATTGCGCCGATTCCGCCAATGGGGAACTGAACGCTGCCTGCTGGAGTCGGATCGGCGGCGGCCCTGAGCATCAATACCAGACTGCTTCCTGCCGACCAGGGTCCGAGAAACGTGCCGAAGATGCCACGCGCAGCAATCGTCGCGCGCAAAGGTTCTGTGTCGAAGAACTCGGCGACGAGATCGGCGGCGGCCATCGGTCCCCAGCGGAGGACGCGATACAAATCTTTCTTGCCCAGGTTCCGGATCGAGCGTCCGGTCTTGAGCATTCCCCAGAGATCGCCGCTGTTGGGGCTGTCGATATTCGGCGGAGTTAACGCAAGCGCCTCGCCGATCACTTTGCCAATTTTGCCGAGCGCCGCGCCAAAGTCGGCGTACGATGATGCGTCTTTCGGCGACCACTGCGCGATCTGAGCGGCGGATTTCTTGGTGTCCGCGTATAACACCAGGGCGCGTCCATCGGGAAGGAGCGAGACGGTGTTTACGTCGGGCCCGGTCAGTTTGAGCCCGTGCTTCTGCAGTTGCATGTCGCGTACGATGTCGGGACGCAACGGACCAGCATTGTGCGCGAGAGTCGAGCAACGGAATCCAGGATGAAATTCTTCGGTGATGGCCGCGCCGCCGACCTGGCTGCGGCGTTCGAGGACCAGAGGCTTATATCCGGCTTTGGCGAGATAGAAGGCGGTGACGAGACCATTATGTCCGCCACCGATGATGATCACATCGCGTGTATCGGCCATAGTGTTATGCCTTCCCGTCTTTCAGGATTTCGAGCGCGGCGAGACGTCCGGGAGCGCCCATGATGCCACCGCCCGGGTGCGTTGCCGATCCGCACATGTATAAATTTTTGATCGGGGAGCGGAATTGCGCCCATCCCGCGACAGGACGCAGGAAGAAGAGTTGTTCGAGCGAGAGTTCTCCCTGAAAAATGTTGCCTTCGGACAATCCCCAGGTGCGTTCGAGATCGAGAGGAGTGACGACTTGGCGGTGGAGAATGATGTCTTTGATATTTGGAGCGTATTCGGCGATCGTATTGACGACGTTGTCGCCGAACTTTTCTTTCTCAGTGTCCCAGTCGAGACCGGGCGCAAGTTTGTAGGGAGCGTACTGCACGAAGCAGGAGAGAATGTGTTTTCCTGGCGGCGCGAGCGATGTATCGGTGAGCGTCGGAATGACCATGTCGATATAAGGATGCGAGGACCAGTGGCCGTATTTCGCCTCGTCGTAGGCCTTTTCCATGTACTCGACACTGGGAGAGATGGACATGGCACCGCGCAGATGGGCGCCCACTCCAGGCATGCACTTGAAGTTCGGCAGGCCGTCGAGGGCCATATTTACTTTGCCCGAAGAGCCACGGAACTTGTAGCGATTCACGCCTTCCATGAACTCGTCGGGCAGATTGCCGGGTTCGATCATCTTGTTAAACGTGAGCCTCGGATCGACACTCGAAGAAATCACGTCGGCGAAGATCTCGTCGCCGTTGGTGAGGACGACGCCGTGGGCGCGACCATTCTTCACCATGATCCTGGCAATCGGAGCCTCGGTGCGGATCTCGACCCCTGCTTCGCGGGCCGCATCGGCAATCGCATTCGAGATCGCGCCCGTGCCGCCGCGCGCAAATCCCCAAGCGCGGAACGCTCCATCGATCTCGCCCATGTAGTGATGCAGCAAAACGTAAGCGGTGCCGGGCGAGCGCACGCCGAGGAACGTCCCAATGATTCCTGAGGCCGACATGGTTGCCTTGAGCACATCAGTCTCGAACCACTGATCGAGAAAGTCGATGGCGCTCATGGTCATGAGCTGGACCTGGTTGTATTTATCCTCGCTCGACATGCCCTGAAAGCGGCGTCCGATGAAGAGAAGCTTCATCAGTTCTTTGGGATTCAGCGTCGCGGGGTCGGGCGGAATCATGCTCAGGATCGGTTTTACAAAGCGGCACATGGCCTGCATGGCCTTGCCGAATTCGTCGTAAGCTTCGGCGTCTACGCGTGAGTGGCGGGCAATTTCGCGATGCGTTTTGCCATGATCGTTAACGCGCCAGAGGTGATCACCATTCGGCATGGGAGTGAATGTGCCGTCGAGGGGCAGGATCTCGAGTCCGTGGCGAGGAAGATCGAGGTCGCGAATGATTTCGGGGCGCAGCAGCGAGACAACGTACGAACAAACCGAAAACTTGAAGCCGGGGAAAACTTCTTCTGTGCAAGCCGCGCCGCCGAGGATGTAACGGCGTTCGAGGACGAGAACTTTCTTTCCCGCTTTGGCGAGATAGGCGGCGTTGGTCAGGCCGTTGTGGCCTCCACCAATCACAATTACATCGTATTTTCTCGAATCGGCCACCAGCACTTAGCTCCTAGCTTTCAGCTTTCCGGGAAGGACAGGGGATGGTTACAACCACTCAAGATGGGCGTTGGCGCGAATCAGAGTCCGCTGGCGCGGATGCTCCATTGGATGAGGCGGTGCATACAAGTCATCAGGCTGCCCATTCTATCTGACAGATGAAGAGATTGTCTTGCGTAATATTTTCTTAGAGACTGGCGGTCATCTCACGTCACGCACCGCTGTCACGTGCGCCAACATCATTGCCACTGGCATGACTCGCTGCATATAATCCAGCATTCGACCTCTCCACTGGAGGGAGACATCTTGCCAATCGGAACTGCATTTCACGATCGAACCTTCGCTCTCTGTCAAAGCCTCAACTACCGCGAGTGGTCGGGGTACTACACAGTTAGCGTTTACGAAGTGCATCACGAGCACGAGTACAACGCCATCCGCAACGCGTGTGCGCTGATTGATATCTCGCCGCTCTATAAATATCTGATCACGGGCAAAGACGCGACCAAACTCGTGAACCGGGTGATCACGCGTGACGTCAACAAAGTTGCCGTGGGTCAGGTCATCTACGCCTGCTGGTGCGACGAAGACGGCAAGGTGATTGACGACGGCACGATTACGCGACTGGAAGAGAACAGGTATCGCTGGACGGCGGCTGATCCCAGCTTGCGCTGGTTTCGGCAGAATGGCCTCAATATGGATGTTCAGATCGAGGATATTTCTGAGCGAACTGCGGCGCTCGCGCTGCAAGGACCGGCGTCGGCGAAACTCTTGAAGACGGTTGCCGAAGCCGATATTGCGAACCTGAAATATTTCCGGAAAACGAGTGGCACGATAGCCGGCGTGCCCGTCGACATTTCGCGCACCGGATATACGGGCGATCTCGGATACGAAATATGGATTCCGTGGGATCGAGCAGTGCAGGTATGGGATGCGCTCATGGATAAGGGAAAACAGTTCGACATCCACGCCGCCGGAATGCTGGCACTCGACGTATCAAGGGTTGAGGCCGGACTGCTTCTGATCGAAGTGGATTACACGAGTTCGAAAAAAGCGCTGATCCCATCGCAGAAGTTTTCTCCGTACGAGTTGGGCTTCGGCAAGATGGTGCATCTGGAGAAAGAGAACTTCATCGGAAAACGGGCACTGGCGCGGGATAGCAAAGAGGGCGTGGCGCGGCAATTAGTTGGACTCGAAGTCGACTGGGTGGAAGTGGAAGAGCAGTTCGACAAGTTCGGACTGTCTCCGGCGGCACCGAGCCAGGCTTCGCGAACGGCTGTCCCTATCTATGATGGAGACAAGCATGTGGGTAAGGCCACGACGACGGCATTCTCTCCGCTGCTGAAAAAGTTGATTGCGCTGGCCAGCGTGGGCACCGAGTATTCCAAGCCGGGGACCCAACTGCAGATGGAATTGACGATCGAGGCGCAGAGGATGAAGACGACGGCGACAGTCGTGCCGCTGACGTTCTTTAATCCGAAGAGGAAGACGGCCGTGCCGGTATAGGGTCGCGGCCTTCTATCGACGGTCCTATTGGGTGAAGGCGTCGTAAACGCGGAGAAATTGTAGTGGTTGATAAGTCAGGAACTGCGGCGGCGTTTCCACGTCGGAGCCATTGAGATAGAGCACGTTGTACGCGGTGCCGAGACCGGTGGCTAACACGTTCATTTGAGAACTCTCGAGGTTCGGCCATTTACCCGTCTTCACCCGCGCGGCCAGAGCTTGAAATGCGGTGATGGTTTCTGCGGGAGTAAATTCGCAGTGGCCGGCGCGATGGACGAAGAGCTCGCGCGAAAGAGAACCGTCTCCAGCTTCGTGAACGACAGTGGAGTAGGCTTTTTCGTCTTCTACGGGAACGAGTCCGTCGCCGGTGGTGTGAACCGAAAGTACGGGCACGGTAATCTTTCCGTCAAAAATAATGTTGTCGGTGAGATAGGTTAGGGCTGCCGGATCCGCCGAAATACGCTGCGCTTTGTTGAGCGCGGCGAGATCGGCGTCAAGGCTGAGTCCGGCAGCGGCGTAGAGCGCTTGCACCTCGGCATAGTCGCGCGAGTGGCTGAGTTGCCGCGCGTAGTTCACTCCAGTATTGAACGATGGATTGCCACCGGCTCGGCCTTCGAGTTCCGTCCTGAGGTAGAACGGAAACAGAAGGTCTGTGTCCGCGAGCCAGTAAAACTGGTTGAGCTCCTGCGTGGTGTAGTCGGTGGGGGAGGGTTCCTGAGAGGCTGGATCGATCCATCCGGGGATATCGGCTAAGGCCGCGATCAGGGCGATGCGCGCTTGCCCCTGTGCCGTGTTCTGGGCCGCCGACAAGAACGCTTCGGCGTTATCGTAATTCTGCGTCGGATACGCGATGTTGACGACCTGCAATGTCCCGCCCGCGAGCAGAGTATTGAAGGCGAACGCGGAGTCCAGCGCCTCGTTCCAGAAACCAACTCCTCCGGCAACCACGCCGCACATGGGAATCGCACCCGCGAACTGAGTCGGATATTGCTGCACCAATGCTGCCGTGATCAAGCCACCCATGGAGTGTCCCCAGGCGATGGTTTGGGTGGGTGTTCCGAAAAGACTCTCGAAGGCTCCAAGGGTTGCCATCTGATCGGGCAATGCTTGCTCGACCGCCCAACCGGTCGTGGCGTAGGACGAACCGGCAAAAGCGTATCCGAGATTGAAGAGGAAGTAGGCGGTGTCGCCATCGCCATAGTCGTATGCCGGGTTCGGCGACCCCGGCGTGACGTAGCCATGGCTGTAGAGGATGAGCGTGCCGTTCCACTTTGCGGGATAGTCCATTACATAGGTTGCACCATCGGGCAGGGTACCCGTGATGTGCTGTTGTGCGGCAGCAAGGCCACAGAGGAGGCTGATTGCGATCGAGGTGCACGCGACGAAGCGCGCGATTCTCATCGTTTTCGAGAGGGATAATTCGAACATCCGGGAGCCTCTTCCTGTGCCAGATTGTGAACTATTAGTTGGTGAAAGCGTCGTAAATTCGCAAAAAGTTGGCCGGTTTGTAGGTCTCGTAGGCCGGAGCGACGACCACGATCTGGTTGTTGACGTCGAGAACGTTGTAAGTCGAGCCTAGCGCCGTCGCCTCGTTGTTCAAGTCGGTGGGCGTGAAGTTTTTCCATTTTCCGCTTGTCAGCCGAAGCTCCAAGGTGTTGAAGGCGGCGATTGTTTCGGCCGGAGTGAATTCGCAGTGGCCGGCGCGATTCACGAAAAATTCTTTCAAGAAAGAACTGTCTTTGGCCTCGCTGACGACTTTCGAATAGGCTTCTTCGCTTTGCACCGAAACGAGTCCGTCCCCGACGGTGTGCAGGGTCAGGACGGGGAAAGGTATTTGGCCGTTGTAGATGATGTTGTTGGTGAGATAGGTCAACGCGGCGGGGTTGGCAGAGATGCGCGCGGCCTTCTTCAGGGTTTCGAGGTCGGCGTCCAGGCTGAGCCCAGCAGCAGTGTAAAGCGCCTGCACCTCCGCGTAGTCGATCGAGTTCTTCAGTTGCGTTGCGTAGTTGACGCCGGTGTTGAACGAGGGGTTGCCTCCGGCTCGCGACTCCAACTCGGCGCGATAATCGTAGAGAAATATTCCGTCGACGTTGAGCAGCCACTGATACTGATTCGCTTCCTGCGTGGCATAGTCGGTCTGCGCGGGTGGTGGAGACAGAGGGTTGTACCAGCCGGGAGTGTCTCCCAGGGCGGCGGACAATGCGATGCGAGCCTGGCCTTGAGCGGTGTTTTGCGCGGCGATCAGATAGGCGGCGGCATTTTCAGCGTTCTGCGTCGGGTTGGTGATGTTGACGACCTGCAAAGTTCCGCCCGCGACCAAAGTGTTGAAGGCGAAAGCGGCGTCGAGCGACTGGTTCCACGTTCCCACGCCTCCGGAGACAACTCCACACATGGGGAGGGCCGCGTTGAAGCGAGTCGGGTATTGCTGGACTAATCCGGCGGTGATCATGCCGCCGAGAGAGTGTCCCCAGGCGATCGTCTTGGTGGGCGTTCCGACAGCTGTCTCGAACGCGTCGAGCGTGGAGATCTGGTCAGGAATCGCCTGCTGCACCGCCCAGCCAGTGGTGGCATAGGACGATCCGGCGAGCGCGTAGCCTTCCGCATAGAGGTATCCGCCAGTGAGTGGATCGCCCGCGTCGACGGCGGGGTTGGGAGATCCCGGCGCGACGTAGCCGTGACTGTAAAGAAGAAGTGTGCCATTCCAGTTGGCGGGAACATCGATCACGTAGGTTGCGCCGTCGGCGAGGGTTCCGGTGATATGTTTCTGCGCCGCCGCGTTTACAGAGAAGGCGGAGATCATGAGGATGGATACGGCGCAGGACAGGACGATCTTGGAGGTCTTCAACATAGGAGTCTTCTCGCAGGAAATAAGTGAATTTCTCGCCCGTCAAACGGTGGGGGACGCCTCTGACGAACGGCAACAAAATTGTCCACCATTGTGTTCCGGTTTGGAGAGCTTGTCAACGGATTACGGGGATTGCGGGTTCTTGGTAGGCGAGGGGGAAAGAGCTGCGCTCATGCGTGATCAATCGTGGCGTGGTCGATCGTGAGCCGCCGTGCGCGGCGCTTTCCGGACCAAAATAGCCACGCGCCGATCAGGACAAGTCCGCCGCAACCGCCGATGATCTTGAAAACGGCGAGCGGCTTGTTGGGTTCGTCGGGCGGCGGCAACACGGAAAGTGCAATCGTAAATAAAGTCGTGGTGAATCCCAGAATCGACAACGCATAGGCTGCTGGTTTTCCGCCAGGCACGCGAATTATTTTTTCGCCCGCGGCCTCGCGCTGCAGTTTGAACATGGCCGCGAAGAGATACAAATAGGGAATGAAATACGTGATCACGCCCATACTAACCAGAACATCGTAGGCGCCTTTCACCGAGGTGCCGGCCTGGCCGAGAAAGATAAAAATCGCACCGATGACCGCTTGGGTCAAAAGCGCGACCCAAGGCGTGCCCCATCGGGGATGTAGTTCTCCGAAGGAGGGGGGCAAATAGCGGTCGATGCCAGCGACAAACGGAAGGCGGGCGACTGCGGCGAGGTAGGCGCCGGACGCTCCGATGTTGCTGAGGGCTATGAGTAAAGCCGCCAGCGGAAGAACGCCGGGAAGTCCGACGCGATCGGCGGTCTTCGCGATCGCCTGGACCAATCCTTGCAGTCCGCTAACCTCCGAAGAGGGCAGCGCCAGCAGCACGCAAACTGTACCGACGATGTAACAGAAGGCGACTGTTACGCCAGCGGCGAATAGTGCGAGAGGAATTGTGCGTCGCGCGTTCTTGATCTCTTCGGCCATAAAGGACGCCGTTTCGCACCCGCCGAAGGCGAAGGTCAGTACCGACCAGAAGATGATGTCGTTCAGGCGGACGCTGGGCGTCATGGTGTGCCGCGAAAATGTGGTGGCTGAACCGAAGCGGTGATAGGCGAGCAGGCCCATGCCGACTACGATGAGCACGGGAATCCACATGGAGAGCGCACCGATGTTATGCAGCCATTTGCCGACATCGAGGCCGACGACGTTTAACAATGTGGCCCCGGCCAGCGTCACCAAAGCAAAAACGATGTAGAAGGTAGGATTTGCGGAAAGATGAGACCACTGTGCTTGCCGCATGAAAAGGATATTGCTGGCGGCAAAATACAACACGGCAGGGAAGTAGGGCAGGTTCGAGGTCCAGTAAGTCCAGGCGGCCATGAATCCGGAGAAATCACCGAAGGCGCGTTTCGACCAGACGTAGAGACCGCCTTCATTGGGATAGCGAGAGGAAAGTTCGATCACCGAAAGAGCTAGTGGAGTGTAAAAGGCGAGCCAGGCGCCGATCCAGATGATGATCGAACTGGGACCGGCGGCGGCAGCGGTGGCAATCCAACGGAGGCTGACTCCGGTGACTACATAAAAGAGGAGCAAGTCGCGGAACCCCATCACCCGCTTGGGGCGGTTGGGATCTACGGCCTCGGCGATAGAGACGCCGGTCGCGGCTAAAGGAGGGGAGTCGTTATCGGGTCGATTTACGGGCCCAGAGCTGCTCACGCGAGAGTGTCGGTTCACCGAGCGACAGGTGAACGCTAACAATTATCAGAGCGGAGAAGTTGGAGCAAGAATATTCGCGACAAGCGCTCAAGTCATCTCGGAGTGAGCACTGCCGAAATAGTCCGGTCCCGAGAGGAATTTCTCATAACACTCGATGCACACCCAGTCGCGACCGTTGGTATAGCCGGTGCCGCGGTCGGGTCGATCTTCGGACTCGAACAGAGTCCATTCGCAGACGAAACACTGGTCACTTTTCCAGCCGTTGCGGCGCAGGGCGAATTCTTTTGGATTGCGGGCGAGATTGACATCGAATGACAGTCGGCCGTCTTCCCGCACCGCCAGGTCCCGCGACTTCCAGTTCTTCCGCTCCCAATACCAATTTGATTGGCGGAGGAGGTTGACGCGCTCGCGGATGGTAGCGCCATTCCACTCGAAATCGTGAATCTTGATGGGCGGAGCCTTGCGAAAGCGAGAAGGGCCGACTCTTTCACTGGGACCCTCCTTTGCATAGTGTTCTCGGAGTTGTTCGAGTTCTGCACCGGTCTCCCGCAGGATGCGAGCAGCCAGACAGTCTTTTTCGCGTAACAAGCCGAGAAAAATATGTTCTGTACCGATATGGCGGTGTCCGAGCCGATCAGCTTCGTCTGTGGCCCAGACTAGGATTCGCTTGCACTCCCGGGTGAGCGGAAGATCAACTGAGGTCGAAACCCCCGGGCGAGCGGAGGTGTTCTTGTCGACCTGTTCGCGAATCGATTCCTGGGATCCAACTCGTCGGGCGATTTCTTTGCTCTCACGCACCAAGCCCAGGAGGAGATGTTCGCTTTCGATGGATTGGGAGCCGAATTGCGAAGCCTCGTATCGGGCGAAGAAAATTACGCGCCGCGCTTTCTCCGTATATCGCTCAAACATGCAGCTACTCCGCAGTGGAAATTCTACGGCTGCTCCGTTTCCAGTAGAGAAAGCCCGGCACTCCCAGCAGCACAATGGCTGCACCCCAGAATGCTTCCGTGGGCCGCTCGATAATTGTGTTTAAGGTCCAGGCGACGCCGACAATCACGTAGATTGCGGGCAGCCACGGATATCCGGTGCAACGATAAGGCCGAGGCACGTCGGGGCGTTTCCAGCGCAAGATGAAAAGTCCAATCACAGTCAATGTGTAGGAGAGGACCATGCCGAAGATTACATAGGTGTAGAGCTGGTCGTAGCGTCCGCTTAGTGTGAGAACGGCGGCCCAGATGCCTTGGCCGATCAGGCTAAAAGCGGGCGTGCGCCATTTTGGATGGATGACGGCCATGCGGCGGAAGAACACGCCGTCCTGTGCCATGGCGAGGTAGACACGTGATCCTGAGAGGGTGCAAGCGGCTGCCGCGCTGAAACAGGAAACGGCGATCATGGCGGAAAGCCAGCCTGCCGCGCCCGGGGAAAATAAAACAACAGCGGCGTCGTGAACAATCGTTTCATGCTGGGCAATTTCACGTAACGGCAGCGCGTAGACGTAGGTCATGTTCATGGCGAGATAAATTGCGCCTACGACCAGTACGCCCAGGACCATAGCTAGTGGCACATTGCGTCGAGGTTCTTTCACTTCGCCGGCTACCCAGGTGATGTAGACCCATCCATCATAGGCCCAGAAGACCGCGATCAAACCAACGCCCAGAGCGGAGATCAGCTGGGTTGGACTCAAGCCGAGGCTCAATCCACCGGGCGACGCGGTAGTGAAATTCGACCAGTGTCCTTTGCCGATGGCGAATCCTAAAACGACGAAGATTGCCATCGCAATGAACTTCGTCCAGGTTGAGATGTTCTGGACCAGTGCTCCCCAGCGCAGCCCAAAGACATTGACGTACGTGAGAATCGCAATCAGGAGCAAACCGGCTGCGTGGGCGCGCGTGAAAACGATTGTGAATAGAGCGGTGACGACGTGCCCATTCGCGAATGCCGGATAGGGAACGTTGATGTTCGCCATCACGTGCTGCTGCGACATCGAAGGAAGGATGTTTCCCATGTAAGCGGCGGCGGCCACCGAGAGCGCGGCGATTGAGCCGCCGTTGGCGACGGCAAACAGCATCCAGCCGTAAAGAAAGGCGACCAGATCGCCGTAGGCCTCGCGGAGGTAGATATATTGCCCGCCCGAGTCGGGGAACATCGATCCTAATTCGGCGAAGGCGACGCAGGCGCACAGGGAAATGACGCCGCCGAGAATCCAGACTAAAAAGAAGAGAAGTGGATTCGGCAACGGAGCGGCGATATCTTTCGCAGTAAGAAAAATCGAGGATCCGATGATACCGCTGACGAGCAACAGGACCGAGTCAAGCAGGGTCAATCCGCGGACGAGTTTGGGTTGGCCGGTATCTTCTTCGTTTTGCGGAGCGATCAATGCGGGGCCAGAATTCATGGAGTGTTTCGTTTCATCCCATGCCAAGTTCGTCGGAGGACTCGAGAGGTGTTCCGCAGCGGCGGCAGATGACAGCCGAGCAGTCTCCGCAGGTCAAAGGATCTCGGACTTCGATCGCGCAGACGGGGCAGTATAGGGTGGCCGCGGGCTTCTCGGTTGCGGGCGTTGATTTCGGAGTGCTTTCCAAGTGGTTATCCCCAGCCATTAATAATCGGGATGAGGACGAAACTGTAACACAGTCTATTGCGTCGCCGGGTTTAAGTGGTTGCGGGAGGGGTGTACTTGCGCTTCGCGGTAAAGCGAGACTTCCCAATTCCTGTCAGTCGGTTGTCTTAGCCCCTGGGCGGGCAGGAATGCCCGCCACCACACAACTTCTTTCGGTGCGACGTATCGCGATGTTTTTGATACATTTTCAGGCGAGGATTGAATTCGAAAAAAATGTAGCTTTGAATGACCGAGGAGTTCCATGAAAGCCGTTCGCATTCATCAATTCGGCGGGCCGGAAGTTTTAATGTACGAGGACGTTGCCGATCCCAAGCCGCGCAAAGACCAGGTGTTGATTCGCGTCCGCGCTTGTTCTCTGAACCATCTCGATGTGTTCGTCCGTGAAGGTTTGCCTGGAGTCAATCTTCCGCATATTCTCGGTAGCGATATTGCGGGTGAGATTGTGGAAGTTGGTGAGTATATTACCGACTTCAAAGCGGGACAGCGCGTTTTGATCGCGCCGATGCATTTCTGCAATCACTGTGCGAAGTGCGTCGCAGGCCTGCAGAATCAGTGTCGCCATTTCACGGTACTGGGCAACGGTGTCGATGGCGGAAATTGCGAACAGATTGCCGTTCCGGCGGTCAATGTGATCCCGATTCCCGACAGCCTCGATTTCAACGAGGCTGCGAGCGTTCCACTGGTGTTCGTCACGGCGTGGCACATGCTGACAGGACGGGCCGCCATTCGTCCGGGGCAGACGGTGCTGGTGCTAGGCGCGAACTCTGGAGTCGGGATTGCAGCCATCCAGATTGCGAAAATGTTTCACGCGCGGGTGATTGCGACTGCAGGCGACGAGCGCAAGATGGAACGGGCGATCGAGTTGGGCGCGGATTTTGTGATCGACCACTACAAGCAAAAGATCTCGCAGGAAGTCCGGAGAATCACGAATTTCGAAGGGGTCGATATCGTGATCGAACATGTAGGCGTGGCGACGTGGGAGGAGAGCGTGCGGTCTCTTAAGGCTGGCGGCACACTCGTGACTTGCGGAGCGACGACTGGTCCGAAAGTAGAACTTGATCTGCGCTTCCTTTTCTCGCGGCAACTGGCGTTGCTGGGGTCTTACATGGGTACGATGAGCGAACTTTACGAAGTGCTGGGGCACGTCTTCGCGGGGCGATTGAAACCGGTGATCGACCATATTTTCCCGCTCAAAGAAATCCGCAGCGCGCACGAATATTTGGAGAAGAGCCAGATGTTCGGGAAGATCGTGCTGAACCCGTAGCCATCCGGAAACGGAGCCTTACTTCTTTCTTTTCGGCTTATCTCGGAGGGTTGTTTTGGCGGTCTTCTCGTGGGTCGGCGTCTTCGTCGGCGCAATTACCGCTCCCGTTGTTCCGGTTGTCACCGTGTTATGGGTGAGATCGATCACGAAAGTATCCACGACTTTTGTGACGGGTGTCGCGCCTGCGACATAGGGAGCCGAAAGATAGGTGGCCACGATTTGGTTCTTGCTTATTTCCAAACGAAGAAAACCGAAATTCGTCTGGTCGTACTGCTCCAGAGTAAGACCGCTTCCGAGAGGAAAGGGACTTGGCGGTGGTGCGCCGTTAACGGTATGCAGCGTGCCGAGGTTTGTGTATCCGCCGGCGCCCGCCACCACGTAGGGAAGCTGCAACGATCCCTTGGGACCCTGAACAACCTGCGTGAATCGCTGGTAGTTGTGCACGTGCCCTGACAAGATAAGGTTGGGGTAGCGTTTTACCGCTTGAAAGCTCGCAGTCAGCACCTTGTAAACGGCGCTGCTTCCGGAGTGCTCCGTGTCGCCGGAAAACGGGGGATGATGGACCGCAACGATCAATGCCTTGCTGGGATCGGCTGCAGTCAGTTCGCCTTGAAACCAGTCGATTTGATCCTGATGAATCTCGCCTTCGGTCTCGCCGACGTTCGAAAAGAGACCCACGATCGTGGCAAATGGCGTAGTGAAGGTCCAATACACGTTCGGCAAGTCCATTTGCGTTCGCGCGGCGCCGGTCTTGAGCGAGCCTGGTTGATTCGGGGTCTTGGACATGAAGTTCTGGATCCAGCCGTCGAGGGGAAACTTGTTGGGGTCGACGGGGCCGTCTTGGGGGTCGTCGGGCTGGCAATCGTGATTGCCGGGGATCGATACGATGAAGGCCGGATAATTCTTATAGGTCTGATAGAAGTTGTCGCCGTATTTGTCGATATCGCCGGCAAAGTAGATGACATCGCCGAGGTGGTAATAGAAAGCGGGCTTCTGATTGCTGGGCAGGCTTCCGGCGTCCAAGGTCATCATGTCGGCCACGAAATCCTGCTGTTGTCCGCGGTAATCGCCGGTGTCTCCGACGGTGTGGATCACCATTACGCCAGCGCTGATGATCTGTTGAATGTCGTCTGCGATGAGCAACTCTGACAAGTCGAATCGATAGGGAGCAGGACCATTAGGCGGCGGGAGCGGCTGAAAAGGATAGCTGGGAATCTGGACGTGAGCGGCTTGGACAGGAAACTTGACGTTCGTAATGGGAGGAACGTGACTTTGTCGTTGCCCCTTACCCTTGCCGGTTTTGAAGGAGTGCAATTCGCTCATATCGTCTCCGAGAAGCGGCGTACCGCTTGTGGTGAAATTTAGACGGAGGGGCCCCGCCGCCGGAGATTTCAAGCGGTCCGTTAATGCACCTTAGCCGATTGCGAAAAAGCTGGCAAGGGCTGGTTTGCCTTTGAAAGTCTGCTACATCGGAGTCGGCTGACTTGGATGGTGGTTCGTTGTTTTGTCTGGTGTTTGTCCGCGCAGGTGCCTGTGCGGTTAAAATAGGTTTATGGCGAAAGAGCTCAGTTTTGGCCCGTACGTTGATCTCGAAAATGGCAAGAAGGTCGTCAAGGAACTGATTTACGGTGACGGTGTCCCTGAAGGCATAGTCATGACGACGCTCGATTCCACAGTGAATTGGATGCGGAAGAATTCCATATGGCCGATGACGTTCGGCCTTGCTTGTTGCGCGATTGAAATGATGTCGATGGGCGCGTCGCGCTTTGATATCGCTCGGTTTGGCGCCGAAGTGTTCCGTCCTTCGCCGCGCCAGTCGGATCTGATGATTATCGCCGGGCGTGTGTCGAACAAAATGGCGCCTGTGATTCGCCAGCTGTGGGAGCAGATGCCCGAGCCAAAGTGGGTGATCTCGATGGGAGCATGCGCAACCTCTGGCGGCGTCTTTAATAATTACGCGCTGGTGCAGAGTGTGAATCAGGTGATTCCGGTGGATATTTATGTGCCGGGCTGTCCGCCGCGTCCAGAACAGTTGATTTACGCCATTACGTTGCTGCAGGATAAAATCATGACCGAGCGTGGCACGGTGAAGAAGGCCTTAAACCTGGTGCCTGCGGGAGAGTAGTGGAGCGACGGGCGACTCGCCCGGTTTATTTTTCTTTGACTACTGTTTCATCCTGGTCGCGAGCTGCCGTTCCGGCGGAGTCATCTGGTTCCAGATCGCGGTCAGATCTTTCTCGAGAATCTGATTATTCGGATCTGCCCTGAGAGCCAACGCAAACCACGTATAAGAGGTCGGCAAATCGCGTGGTACACAATGTCCGGTAGCGTACATTGTGCCGAAAGCGATGCGGGCCTTGGCGTTTGACTTGGCCGAGGCGGCTTTCAAATTTTTCACCGCCTCGTCGCAATTCTCGGGAGCGCCGCGTCCATAGAGGTAAGCCTCGCCTTTGCGGAAGGCGGCGTCACCCTTGTCCTCGGGCTCGGGAGCAAGCGGTTTCGGAGTTTTTGGATGGGCTAATCTTGCTTCGCGTCTCGCGTCGCGTTTGCTGATGGGCGTGGGGGCGGCGGGCGTTTTCGCGGCGGCTGCAGTTTTTTCCGGCGACTCATCGGAAGTGTTGCCTGTGGCGTCAGGAGTTGGGACGGCGTTCTCGGACGGACCTTCCGGGACGGAAGAAGAGGAAGATGGTGGCGCGGGTTGCGAGGTTCCTGCGTTGGGCGCGGCCGTTGGTTTCGACTGCGTTTGAGTCTCGGATTGCGCTGGCGTATCGGCGGGTGATTCGCTTGAGTTGGAGGCAGTCGTTTCGGTCTTTCGGTTTACGCCCGTGCCGAGGTAGTTAGTGTAGAGCCACCAGCCCGCTCCCCCTAAGGCTGCCAACAAGAGGATCATCAGGAAAATCCTGCGGCCGCCAGTCTTCGGTTCTTCGGGTTCGAGAAAAGAATCGAGGCCCGAGAAGGCTTTTTCACGCAGAGAATCCATGCTGGGCTGATACTGGGTTTGATCGGTCGGACTCGGCTGGTGGAGGGTCCTTTCCTCGAAGGATGGGTTCGCGACCGTGGGAATGACGACGGTCGGGGCGGGAGAATTCCCGCGATCATCCCGCATCGCACTCTGACGCGAAACAGGCTCACGCGAAATGCTCCGGTTAGAAATGGGTGGGTCGTAGCTGGGCTGATTTAGGCCCAGCATGGAGGGCCCGCTGATCGGCGGCACTTGTCTGTTTGGCGCGGCGGGCACCGGCTCGGCCACCACGGGCCGTGGTGCAGATGCGGGCACGTTTGCCGGTCTTGTTCGGGAAACGGGTGGCTGCGAAATCGGGGCCATCGAAAAGGGGGCTTGCGAAACCGGTGCGGGCGGCGGGATTGACGGCCGTGCCTCGGAAACGGGAGTGGTCATCCGTCGGGGAGGTTCGAGCAAGGTGCCGCACATTCCGCAGAAGCGGAAATTATCGGCATTATCCTCGCCGCATTTTGGGCAGGTCAAGGTAGCTCTCCGGAGGTTTTAGTTTTGTACTCCACATAGTCTATCAACCACAGTCTATCAACCACACGGGTTCGCCGGAACTCCGGCCTGCACTGTCGAGTCGACTTCACAAACTTCCAATCTCTTCGCGGTGAAGCGTTCAGCCTTGGCCCTTTCATATTAAAATGCAACCGCCGCGATTTCCGCCTGATGCCAAAGATCCCGAAATCGAACCGTACGCCAGCCGCTAAGAGCTTCGAGGCGCGACTGGAGCGGATGCGTTCCCGGCTTAACTGGGTCATCGTGCCAGTACCGTTCGATGCAGCCAGCGTGTGGGGGTTGCGTGGCCAGATCAAAGTAAAGGGCGAAATCAACGGCTTTGCCTTCCGAACCTCGCTCTTTCCGACCGGGCAAGGCCAGCATTATCTGTTGGTGAACAAGAGAATGCAGAAGGGCGCGGCCGCCAGCGCGGGTCGGATGGCCCGTTTCCGCATGGAAGTCGATTTGGAGGAGCGGAAAGTCGCCGTTCCGGACGAACTCGATCGTATTCTCAAACAGGACCGGTCGCTTCGCCGATGGCATGACGAATTGAATCATTCGACCCGCAACGATATTGCAAAATGGACCACCGAACCAAAGAGCGTGGCGGCACGCGTTCGACGAGCCGAGCAGATTGCAGAGCGCCTGCTAAGCGTGATGGAGGCCGAACGCGAGTTGCCTCCTATTCTTCAGTTGGCTTTCGCGCGCTCTCCCAAGGCGGGCGAGGGATGGAATCGCATGTCGGCTGCACGTCGGAGGAGCCTTTTGTTTGCCATTTTTTATTACCGTGCTCCAGAGGCGCGGGCTCGCCGCATCGACAAGATGCTGGTGGAAGCTGCGGTGGTAGTCGACCAGGCCGAAGCTCGCGGCAAGAAACGCGAAAAGTAAGCTATATAATTCACCAGCGCCATCTTGCACAGCGCCGCGTGGGGCGGAGGCTGTCTTCTTAAGGAATGATCATGAAAATTAGGTTATTTCCAGTTGCCGGTGTTTTGCTCATAGCGGTGCTGGGGGCCGTCCCTTCTTCTTTCGCCCAAAATACGGAGCCGGCGGCTGGCGCGGCGAAACGATCAATCACGGAAAGAGATTTGTTCGATTTCGTGTGGGTTGCCGACCCGCAGATTTCACCGGACGGATCGCGCGTCATATTTACGCGGGTGGTCACGGACGAAAAACACACCGGCTATGAAACTTCGATTTGGATTGTGGCTGCTGGCGGCGGGGAATCGCCGGCACGTCTCACGAACGGCAAGCATGACGCACGCGCTCGCTGGTCGCCGGATGGATCGCGCATAGCATTTGTGCGCAGCGGGGAAAAGGATGATAGCGGGAAGCCGCGTCCACCTCAGATTGCCATTTTGCCGCTGACTGGTGGCGAAGCTCACGTCATTACCGATCTGCCGAAAGGCGCGTCTGGTCCGATCTGGTCGCCGGATGGGAAGCGGATCGCATTTTCCAGTTCAACAACGCTCGAGGATATTGAGAAAGAGCAGCGTAAGAAGAGCGATGCGAAGGCCGCGACGGATACCGGTGGTCACGGCGACGGCAAGACGACGAAAGACTCGGCTAGCACCGCGACTTCTGTGGCGAAAAGCGATTCCGACGCCGACCGGGAATCGGACATCCACATTATTACGCAGGCTGTTTATCGCGATAACGATGAGGGGTATCTCGATCTCAAACGGCACGACCACATCTGGGTGGTGGATGTTCCGCGGGCGTCTGATGAGCCCGTCAAGCCGTTACAGATTACAAGCGGTGATTATGACGAAGGCGAAATTGTATGGACGCGAGACGGGTCGCACATCTACTTCGCGACCAGCCGTATTGACGAACCGTACTATGAGACGCCCAGCACCGATCTTTATTCCGTCGCGGCGACGTCGGCTGGGGCAACGCCGGAGAAACTGGCTAGCATTCCGATGGGGATTTACGGATTGTCGCTCAGTCCTGACGGGAAGAAGTTTGCGTTTCACGGATCGATCACGCATCCGGTTCGCTCGTACTCGCAGCCAGATTTGTGGGTGATGGATGCGGCGGCGAATGCACAGCCGCGAAATCTGACGGCGAATTTCGATTTCGATATGGGCAGTTCGGTATTCGGCGACAATGCTCCGCCGCGCGGCGGTGCTCGAGCGGATTTGCAATGGACTCCGGATGGGCACTCGATTTTTGACATTATCGAGAAACGAGGGCACACACCGATTGTGCGGGTGGATGCGGAGACTGGGGCCGTTACGGAAGTGACTCACGGGGACCAGGCAGTGTTCGACTTTTCCATCACGCCGGACGCGCGTACGGCGGTTGCTCTGGTGTCGACCGCAGTGATGATCGGCGACTTGTTTACGGTGTCGTTGAACGGGAATCCGGATGGCACCGAGAACCGCATTACAGACGCTAATCAGAAGCTGTGGTCCCAACTCAACATCACGGCGCCGGAGGAGATTAATTACAAGAGCTTCGATGGATTGCCGATTCAAGGCTGGATTCAGAAGCCGCCGGATTTCGATCCCAAGAAAAAATATCCGCTGATCCTTAATATCCATGGCGGTCCGCATGCCGCGTATGGGTGGGTGTTCGACCATGAATTTCAGTGGATGGCGGCGAAAGGTTACGTGGTGCTTTACGTCAACCCGCGCGGGTCGACGAGTTACGGCCAGGATTTCGGAAATATTATTCAGTATCACTATCCGGGCGACGACTACCGCGATCTGATGGTCGGAGTGGACGAGGTGTTGAAGCGCGGGTATGTCGATCCGAAGAAGTTAGGCGTGACCGGTGGCAGCGGCGGCGGGGTGCTGACCGACTGGACGGTGACGCAGGCCGATCGCTTCGCTGCGGCGGTTTCGCAGCGTGACATCTCAAACTGGGCGTCGTGGTGGTACACGGCCGATTTCACTTTGTTCCAGCCAAACTGGTTCAAGGCGCCACCGTTTCAGGATCCGAAGGATTATGCGGAGCGGTCCGCGATTACCTATGTGGAGAAGATTCACACGCCGATGATGTTTATTCTGGGGCAATCGGACTATCGCACTCCGCAGGATTCGGGCGGAGAGCAGTTGTTTCGGGCGCTGAAGTATCTGCATCGGCCGACGGCGATGGTCGTGTTTCCACGTGAGACGCATGAGTTGTCGCGTTCGGGCGAGCCGTGGCATCGAATTGAGCGGCTCGACAATATTGTGGGCTGGTTCGATAAGTGGCTGATGGGCGTGCCGCATCCGGAATACGAGGTGCATCCGAAACCGGCAAAAGCGAATGCGAACGAGTAAAAGAGAAGACCCGGGGTCGTATACCATCCCGGGTTCGAGTCAGTCATTTGATCAAAGCGCGACGTCCACGAACTTTCGGCGGTACGCGCGGTTATTGCAGCGAGCCGAATACCACCAGGCTGTTGTTCGTCCCTACATAAACCTTGCCGTTGGCCACGACAAAATTGGCGAAGTGAGGGAGGGGTGGAATTTTGTCACGATAGTTAGGGGCGGTTGAACTGGCGTAGAGCCGCTTCAGCGTATGCGCATCGTAAGCTCCGAGAATCGATCCGCTGATCTGCCACAGAAGGGCGGAGTTGGTTCCGTTAGAGGTGACAATGGGGGAGTGTCCATTGTCGGTTTTTACCGACTGAGCGAATGGAGTTGTTGCCAGCTTACCGTTGGTCAAGGCGAGAGCTTTGATGGTCGATCCGGCGGCTGCAGTGTAGAGCGTATTGTTCCAGAAGGCCATCGCTCCCGGTTCGGGGGCAAAGGTCGGCAACTCCTGCACGATCTGGGTATCGCCCTGGGTACAGGTCGCGCAAAAGTGCCCCATGTTGTCGCGGTTCAGCAGGTAGATGGTGCCTTCTTTGCCGAGGGTCGCCATCAGGTGTTTGTACTTGCCTTTCTGATCAGGAAGCACCAACACGGGCTCGCTCAAATCCATATCGTTCTGGTCGAGAAAGAGTTCGTTGTACGGAGTGAACCAGTCGGCGAGGGTAAGATCGCTACCGGATTGGGTGAATTTCAATACCGATTGCCCGAAGTTCGTGCTCGCTGCGAAAGGGCCGTCCGCCGTCGCTCCGTAGATGCCGCCCTCGCTATCGGCGGAAAGTCCACCGCCTCGCATCCAGATGGCGGCGGCCGATTCTCCCGGTTCGACATCAAAGGCGCCCTGGGGTTGCAGGGTCGCGGCGCTGTACGACAAAACCCAACCCTCTTCAAAGTCGCCGCGGCAGCCGTTCGAGCCGAATGCAATGTAGATGTTGCCATTCTCTAAGAGCAAAGCAGGACGGTTCACCTGCATTGCATCCGCGAAAACATAGGTCTGTCCACCGACGGTGTAGCTAGCGGATATCACGACGGGGCTGCCGGTTTTTTCCAGGCCGGTGGTCACGTCGAGCGCGTGCAAGCGATGCACGTAGGCGGAATGCTCGTAAGTTTTCGCCACGAGGTACAGCGTCCCCGCTACGGGATCAATGACCGGAGTGGAAACGACTCCTACTTCCGTCCAAAGGGTCGTTCCGCCGCACTTCTGCAACTTAATCGGGACCGGGGTAGCGCCATTCAGAAGCAAGGTAGTCTGCCACAACGGCATGGCATTTTGTCCGGTGGAGCTGTCCGCGTCAAAGGCATAAACGCTGTCATTCATCGTGGCTACGTAGACGACGTTATGAACTCCGGCACCTGGAATGGTAATCGACGGCAGGTAAAGAGCCTGGCCAATCACTGCTCCATCGACTGCTTGCGTGAACAGCTTTCCGAACTGGGTGCTGTTGACGTTTTGTGGCGTAAGAGTTGTCTCGTTTGGATTCGCGCCGGTACGCGCGACGTCATAATGCCAGGTGGTTACCGGAACTTGGGCTTGAGCGAGGGTGGCGCCGACGAGCGCCAGCAGGAAGATCCCAACGAGATTGAAACGAGCAGGCAGAACTGCAGCCATGGTTTCCCCTTCACAATATTTTCATCGAAACTAACGAATGCACGAAGACGCCGAAGGGTCCAGATGCGCTGCGAAATCACCAGCCGCAACGGCGACGCCTGTGCTCTTAACAATACCGACCCATTCGGGCCCGGTCAAACTCGAAAGTGCCGATGGTCGCGCAGGGCTTTCGCTGGAGTTGATCCGTTTGCAGTCAATGTGTAATACAGTGCGGCTCCTCAGACGATGGGCAATCGACAAATGCCGCTGCGCTTATTGAACTACGTTCCCGTAAGTAGGAACTCCCTGCTGAATGAGGTAGAGCAGCATTTGTCCGCGGGAGGACCAATCACTCTGGGGATACTTCGAAACGAGCGCCTGGGTAAGGGCAATGGCCGCACTTTTGGATTGATCCGACTTCTTGGGCTGCTCTTCTGTCTTGTAAATTTCGATCAGGGCGGCGCGCCGGGAAGCGGCATCGTACAGAGCTTCCGGGGCGGCAGGCGAGTCGGGATGCTCTTTCACATACTTTTCGTATATATCCGACTCTTTCTCGGGGCACTTCGAGGAGCCTTGCCAGTCTCCGCAGAGTTTGTTGTCGATCAGATGAAAGGCAGCGAGTTGCGCCCATTTGGAGTCGGGAAACTTCTTCATCACCAGCCTCATGGACTCTTCGTCGATACCCTGGCGCATATAGGCGTCACGTTCGCGGGCGGACGGGCGAGATTGCATGTCAGATTTATCGATCTGCCATCGGATGTCGGCAGCGCGGTAGAGACCCTCTCCGGCGAGCGAGCCGGTGGGGAAAATATCATAAATGCGGCGATACAGGCGCAAGGCATCCTGGGCTGCACCTCGTCGACCGTGGCGGCGACTGGCCTCGTCTTCTGAGTCGACGGCCGCGCCGAAGAGGATGCGATCGCCGTTGGGAGTGGATGCCCACACCGCGCCCGTATCCAATACCCATCCGCTGATGGTTCGCTCCTGGCTATCATCTTCCAAAACAAAGGCGGGGTCGGGCGCATTCGCGCGTCCCAGCAAGGCCTCGACGTGCAGCCATTTGGGGCTGCGGTCGAGGAGGATAATTTCGCGGCCTCGCTCGACTTGCCCGAGTTTATTCGAAGCGGTGTCAGGGGACAGATAGATGATGGCCTCGCGAATAAGCGTGCCGTGATCGGCGGCGTGCACAAAGGAACTCATCACAAGAAGCAAAGCGGTCGAACTCAGGAGCCGGGTTATCGGTTTCACAGTCGTGTTCATCTCCGGGTTCCGGGGAACCAGTGAAGTTAGATGCGCCGAAGCCAAGGTTTTGCGCGAAATCGCCAGCGTCGGCGGGTAGGGATTCCGCAAAGACATTCAAACAAAAACTCGGCTGGAAAACAAAGAGGGAGCGCTTCGCCAGTGGGCGCTGCAGAGCGGGCGGGATTCGGACTGGGTCACTCGTGGCCGCCGGATGCGCAGCCAGTTCGTGAAAGGAAACGAAGCCGGCGGGGGTGCTCACCCTTGGCGAGTGATAACCGTCACAGGGTTAGGTGACCGGGATAGCAGCGCTTCCTGTCTGGTTTGGTGGTAAGCTCCACCACTGCGCAGCTTCAACGGCTGTTGACAAGGGTGAACCGGTGCTGTACACCGTTGTTTCTTCAGTGCCACAATTCTCCGGAGAACGTTATGCCCGGGCGCCCAAACTCGATCGCAGAGGGCCGTCGATGAATTCGCGCACCGCCGCGCAAGCGATTGAGATTCGCGACCTCTCTAGTATTCAGGAGCTCGTCCAATTAAAAGCGGTGGAAAAGGAAGTCTGGGGCATGGGGGACGACGATGCGTTCTCTTTGACGCTGGCCATTGCCAGCAAGGCGGCGGGGAATCTTTTTGTAGGGGCTTTTGACGGCGCGAAGCTCGTCGGCTTCGCCTTCGGGTTTTTCGGTCGCGAGAATGGCCTGATGACGATTCACTCGCATATGCTGGCTGTGCTCGATGCCTACCGGCATTTGGATGTTGGTTCAAGGTTGAAACAGGCGCAGCGGGAACGAGCGCTTGCCATGGGGATTCATGAGATGACTTGGACTTTTGATCCCCTGCAGAGCCGGAACGCGCACTTCAACTTCTCGAAGCTCGGGGTCGTTTCTGATAGTTATAAAGTCGATTTTTACGGTCCCGAGACGTCAAGCATGCTCCATCGGAATGGAACCGACCGGTTATGGGTGCGTTGGGTGTTGAATTCGCGGCGGGTGCGGGATCGCATTGCCGACCGAAATGCGCGCGCGGAAACGCTGGATGGCTTGCGGCTACTGTCACCCCTTGTACGATTCGATCCTAGTGGGAAACCGGCGCGAGCTGATTTGGCGGAATCGCTGGCGCGACAGCGGGTAAGCATCGAAATTCCGGGAGAAATTTTGGAAGTTGAACGCGCGGATATGGGCCTCGCGCGCGAATGGCGAGAAGCCACGCGATGGGCGTTTGTTGAGTCCGTAAAGGCGGGATTCGTCGTGACCGAATTCTGCCGATCGATACGCGGTCAGCAAGGTCCGGGAGCATATTTGTTGCAACGCGGAACGCTTGCGGAATTAGTTCTCGATGCGTAGAGAAAGTTAGGGGAAGATACGAAGAAAACTGGGACTAACGTTGAGGACACCGCGTCGGGATTGATGAGCGACTACGCGTAAAACATTATCCGTTATCCGGGTGAGCAGAGAGTTCTGAGATTTATAACCAAAATTCGTACTGAGGATCTTTACTATGGCCGAAGCTTCCATCACGCAAGTAAATATCGATTCGACTCTTGATGAGCAACGCAGTTTTCCGCCGTCTCCAGAGTTTTCTGCGAAGGCGCACATCAAGAGTTTGGCCGAATATGAAGCTCTTTATAAAGAGTCGGTGGAGCAGCCGGAAAAATTTTGGGCTCGGGCCGCCGATCAATTGCACTGGTTCAAACGATGGGACAAGGTTCTGGAGTGGAACCAGCCGTGGGCAAAATGGTTCGTCGGCGGAGAGCTCAATCTGTCTTATAACTGCCTCGATCGCCACGTGCAAACCGCGCGCAAGAATAAGGCAGCACTGATTTGGGAGAGCGAACCGGGCGAGATTCGAACTTTTACCTATCAGCAACTCTGGAGAGAGGTGCAGAAGTTCGCGAACGTTCTGAAAGAATTGGGCGTACGCAAAGGCGACCGTGTCGCCATCTACATGGGAATGACACCGGAGTTGCCGATTGCCATGCTGGCATGCGCGCGTATCGGCGCGCCGCATTCGATTGTATTCGGAGGGTTCTCAGCCAACGCACTCGTCGACCGTATACATGACTCCCACGCCGTTGCCGTCATCACGCAAGACGGTTCCTACCGCCGCGGCACGGAAGTGAAGCTGTTCCCGGTTGTAGAAGAGGCGCTGAAATCATGTCCATCGGTCAAGCACGTGGTGGTCTACAAGCGGACCGGCACAGGGATCAATATGACGTCTGGCCGCGACCACTGGTGGCACGAGTTGATGGCGAAGGCGTCCGACGAGTGTCCCGCTGAGCCGCTCGATGCCGAGCATCCGCTCTATATCCTCTATACGTCGGGCACGACGGGCAAGCCGAAGGGGATTGTTCACACCACAGGTGGCTATTCGGTCGGCACTTACCTCACAACGAAGTATGTGTTCGATCTCCGCGAGGAAGATACTTACTGGTGTACGGCCGACATCGGATGGGTCACGGGCCATAGCTACATTGTTTACGGTCCGCTGCAGTGCGGCGCCACCAGCCTCATGTACGAAGGCGCGCCAAATTTTCCAGAGCCTGATCGCTTCTGGTCGATCATTGATCGGCATCAGGTCAACGTGTTTTACACGGCGCCGACAGCGATCCGCACCTTTGCCAAATGGGGCGATGAGTGGCCGAAGAAACACAAAATGGAGAGCCTGCGGCTGCTGGGCACGGTCGGCGAACCGATCAATCCCGAAGCCTGGATGTGGTATCGCGAGCTCATCGGCCATAACCGATGTCCCATTGTGGATACATGGTGGCAGACGGAAACGGGGTCGATCATGATCACGCCGATCCCGGGAGCGATTGCAACGAAGCCCGGTTCGGCTACGAAGCCGTTCTTTGGCGTTGTTCCTGAAATCGTGACGATGGAAGGAAAGCCGGTTCCGGAAGGTTCGGGTGGATATCTCGTCATCCGGAAGCCGTGGCCGGCCATGTTGCGGACTATTTATGGCGATCCGGAGCGGTACGTGAGCCAGTACTGGTCGCAGATTCCGGGCGGCACCTATTTTACCGGGGATGGCGCTCGAAAGGATAAAGACGGCTATTTCTGGATCATGGGGCGGGTCGACGATGTGCTCAATGTCTCCGGACATCGTCTGAGCACCATGGAAGTGGAGTCTGCGTTGGTCGCGCACGAAAAAGTCGCGGAAGCGGCGGTGGTTGGACGCCCGGACGAGATCAAGGGACAGGCGATTTCGGCGTTCGTCACTCTGGAGCAGGGCGTCGAACCGACTGACGCGTTGAAAGAGGAGCTGAAGAAATGGGTAGCGAAGGAGATCGGTTCCCTGGCGAAGCCCGATGAGATTCGCTTCGCCGACGCGCTCCCGAAGACGCGCAGTGGCAAGATCATGCGCCGGCTGCTACGAGAGCTGGCCAGCAGTGGCGAGGTAAAAGGTGACACTACTACTCTCGAAGACTTCGGCGTGATTGCAAAATTAAAGGAACAGGACGAGGTATGAGGTGAGGCGGAGGAAGAGTAAGAAAAAGGTGCTAGCTGGAATGGGTATCGACTGTCTGGCGTTGTTGCCGCATTTGTTTGAGAAAGGATTCGACCGGCATCTGATATTTCTGCCGGAATAGATTCACCAGCGCGTCCTCGTGTGCGGAGGCGTCATTGCCTGGTGTTCCTTCGGGGGAGCTGGATTCCTGTCCACTGTCTTCGCTGGCTAGAACCTGAAATTCCGCAAAGCCGTTTTCCCTCAGCGACGAGTCCAGTCCCTCGGGCTCGACCTGTAGTTCGGGAGATTTGTCTCCATTGGAGCGCAGAGTCGTGATCATGCGGCGGACCTGATCCCGTTGCTCACCCGTATTTTGCAACAGCTCGACACCCATCCCAAATTCTGGATGAGCGACCAATACGATTCCGGTAGCGTGGACCTGGAAGTTTTGCGTCCGAATGGAAAGAATGACCCGCGTACCCCTTGGAAATGGTGTGTTCGTGGTCAAATAGCAACCTCCGATACTGAGGTCGGTCAGACGGCAGGTAACGGGCGGATCATCTTGTTCCGGTTCTGGCAGTTGCGAATTCAACCACAGGCGAAGGGCGGCGCGTTGCTCTTCGGTCGGGTTTTTGAAGCGGACACCGGCTTGCTCGCCTTTCCCTTCCCAAGCCAGCTCTCCTTCGATTTCGAGTTTGTGTTTAGTGCCGGGTAACTCGAGCGAGAAGCGGAGTGAACTTTCTTTGGCTGGGCGGCCCAAAAATTGGATGGCCATCCCACCTTCGCAGAGATCGATCGTCTTCGCTTTGTATGAACCGTTTCCGGTGCAATTCACAGGGATTTCAATTGGAACTCGCATTTGCGCTCGTCGCTCGCGCTTCATCAGGGCTCGAACGGCGCGAAAACTCGCTTTGGCCCGCTCCACGGCAAAGGGTTTGTGCAAAACAAAATGGGCACCCATTTCGAATCCGCCCTTGAGCCCGACAGAGGCCTCCACCAATACGATAGCCAGAGCTCGTTTGTTGACGGGGGCCGCCTGGGCCGCACGCAAGACACTGGCGGCGTCGTTAACATTAGCCGCATCCACGATGATGGCCTCAAAACGATGACGCGTAATGAGGCGGATCGCGTCCTCGACGGTGGAGCAGTGCTCAACCCCGATTTCCAAGTCGCTTAAGACCCGGCGCAGGATACGGACCGTTTTTTCGTCGGAACTCACCAATAACGACTTTAGATTCATACTTCCCATCGTGATTCGTTCGGGGGCGCCCTTGGAAGTTTGCCCGGACGATTCTGCCAAGGCTTTATGGGCCGCCTCATGGCCTTGGAAACCCGGAACAGTTCCTGTTCGCACTCTATGTCTAAGAGATTCCGGAATCAATGCCACGGCTTCCTTCTGCGGTTACTCCAGTCACGGAATATCCAGATTTTGGTCAAGGGTCATTAACATCTATCGGCATTGAGGACGAACGATTGAGTTCGCGATTCCACACCAAAGTCTTGGGGATTGGCGTTTGTGGGATGCAAGTCCCTGCGGTCAAAAGGGATATACAGAAAGTTGTACAAATTCGAAGTTTTCTATTGACTTACGTATAAAAACCTATTATTATCAATAGCTTCCATAGAGGCCGAGGGGCTTGGACTGGCGCACTCGTTTACTTTTCGCGAGGTGAATCCCCCGCACCCTTCTTGGAATCTAAAGGTGTAGAGTTTTGAGCGACTTAGGTTCTTATTCCAAGCGAGGGTAATTTTTTCATGGCAAAGCGACGCGGAAACCCTAACTGGGGCAAGCCCGAACCGATCGGGCCCGTAACACCGACTATTACCGAATTCGAGCAGGTTGTGCACGAGTACAAACTCTCCCCGGACCAGTATTTGCGGTCGACCCGGCTGCGTGAATGGGCTCGCCGCAACAAGAACTCGAAGTACATTCCGGAGCCTTTGCTTGAGGCCTGGGGCTTTGAAATCGAATCGACCCTGTAATCGACGGGGTAGGTGATGACTGGAGAGGGTCGCCTTAGGCGGCCCTTTTCTATTGCGCACTGGATTCTGTTATGTACCGGGTGCGAGTTCGCTGGCGGGATCTGCCAGCCGGACCCACTAGCGATAAGAGGCTGACTCGGCATATTCTGACAGGGATGCTGGCTGGCATGAGAATTGGTGGTCCCGAACTCGTTGGGATGATCGTCGCGGTCAGCTTTGCTGCAGGCCTGAACGTTTATGCCACGGTTGGCACACTGGGTCTGCTGGCGCAAGCGGGGCTGCTCGAGCTGCCAAGCGGGCTCCAGTTGCTTGCGAACTGGTGGGTGATTGCCGCCGCGAGCGCGCTTTTCGCAGTTGAGTTTTTCGCCGACAAGGTTCCGGCCTTCGATCTTTTCTGGAACGCACTGCAAACCTTTGTTCGAGTGCCGGTGGCGGCGTTGCTGGCTTACGGAGCAACCTCGCACCTTTCACCGGAGAAGCAACTTTTGGCGGCCCTTGCCGGCGGCGCAATTGCCTTGGTTGCCCATGGAGGCAAAACTGCGGCGCGCGTTGCCGTGACTCCGTCACCCGAACCGTTCTCGAATTTCGCGCTCAGTATGAGTGAAGATACGCTGGCGGTTTTTCTAACTTGGTTTGCGACACGGCACCCCATCGCTGCAGGGCTTACGGTGGCAGCTTTCCTGACTGTGATTGTCGTGCTGAGTCATTGGGTGGTGCGGATGTTAAAAAGCATCATTGCGGGCGCGCAGAAGCCTCCTTCCGCACGGAATCGCGATCAACTTAAGGTCGCATAATTAGGATTAGGGAATCACTATGACTCCGAATTCTTACTTCACCGATGTTCCGACCGCGATCGAGGAGATTCGCGCCGGCCGAATGATTGTTGTCGTGGATGACGAGGATCGCGAGAACGAAGGCGATCTTACCCTCGCTGCAGAGAAAGTTACTCCCGAAGCGATCAACTTTATGGCCAAGTTCGGGCGGGGTCTCGTGTGTCTCGCCATGACCGAAGAACGCCTTGACCATCTGCGCATCGGGCCCATGACCACTGAGAATACTTCGCAATATGGGACCGCTTTTTGCGAGGCCATTGACGCGCGCGATGGTATTACCACCGGAATTTCGGCTCATGATCGTGCGCGGACCATTCAGGTGGCGATCGATCCGGCAACGCGGCCATCGGATCTGGCGCGGCCCGGACATATGTTTCCGCTACGGGCTCGCAAAGGTGGAGTCCTGGTGCGCGCCGGGCAGACCGAGGCTTCGGTGGATCTGGCCCGACTGGCTGGAATGATTCCGGCGGGAATCATCTGCGAGATTATGAAAGACGATGGGTCGATGGCGCGTGTGCCCGATCTCATCGAATTCTGCCGAACCCACGAAATGAAAATGCTGACGGTTGCGGAACTGATTCGCTACCGCATGCAGCATGAACGCTACGTGCATCGAGTTGGCGAGGCGATGGTCGAAACCAGGCACGGAGAATTCCGCCTGATCGCCTATCAGAGCGAGGTAGATGGCGGCGGTTCGCACATGGCTCTGATTCGTGGCGATATCAGCGATTCGTCGAAGCCCGTGCTGGTGCGCATGCACGCGCATTGTCTAATGGGCGACGTTTTTGGCGCGACCGGATGCGACTGTCATCCCACGCTCGAGGTTGCAATGCAGATCATCGCCGAAGAAGATCGCGGCGCCTTGATCTATCTGCACCAGACGTCCAAAGGTTTCACCGCGGAGAGAATCGGCGACCAGTCATTCCTGCAATTCCACCGCGAGCGGCGTCTGCCGTCGCTGCCCGAGAGCGAACGCAAGATTCATCGCGAGATTGGCTTGGGAGCACAGATTCTGTCCGATTTGAATCTAAAGCGGATCCGCCTGCTTACGAACCATCCTCGCCGGGTGGCGGCTTTGGAGGGCTTCGATATCGAAATCGTTGAGCAGGTTCCGGTAAAGCTCTCGGTTCCGAGAACGTAGATCCGCTGTTCGGGGTTATGACTCGACTGTATGGTTCGAACAAAATCCGGCGGTGGCGGGCTTGAGATAAGCCTTCCAACCTAAAGACACTCCGCTCACGGTTGGCAGTCTATCCCGCGCAGGAAATCCGGTTCGATCGAGAACCGCGATTTAGAATGGCTTCCGCGCCGTAATCACTTCGTCCTTAATAAAGAACTGCGCCGAGCACACGGATGAACCGCAGATCGTCGGCAACAATCCCGCCATTTGCTTGCGCGTAATCAGGCCCAAGGTGCCGCAGGACGGACAGGAGAGCACGGCCCAGTAGGGATCTTCTTTTTCTCCCACCTCGCCCGCATTTTCGAGAACGAAGACCGTACCGGGTTCCATCTGCTCGGGGATCCACTCGTTGATAATGCTCAACTCGCCGATCATCATGCTTCCTCCCGCCTTCCGTTTTGCTGCTTACGCCTTGAGGGCACGGCGTAACGGCCGATCCCCTTGGGAAACTGCCGCTTTCCTGCGCGCCTGAATTTCGGCGCGAACTCGCCGGACCTCATCGCTCAGGCATATATCGAACATCGGTTGCCGCGCATTCTTGATCAGGTCTACCACCTGGCGTGCCGAAGTGCGCAGGTAAAGATGCGTACCGTCGGTGAGCAGGTGATACTCCGAAGAGGCGCTGACAGTTGCGGCAAGATTGGTTCCGAATTCGCGTTGTAGAAAACTGATTACTTTTCGCATCCGTTGCAGAGAAAAGCCGCGCCGGCGTAGTTGGCAGATGACGGCTACCGTGACGAGTTCGTCCCAGCTGTAGATGCGGCGATGCCCTTGCCGGCTGGGCGCAACGATGCCTCGTTCATCCCACCACTGCAACTGGCGGGCGGTGATTCCCGTCAGAACGATTACCTCATTGGAGGTGAACTCTCGCTGCATCTTGTACCCGTTCTGTTTCAAACAAAAAGATCGGCAAATGTTTTGAACATTCTAGGCGGCGCAGGCAGAAAATTGGTTACGTTTCCTTACCGATGTATTGACTACGTGGGTACGTGGAGAGGATTGAATCCTTGGGGGAATGAGTCACTTCGTCATTTGACCAGGTGACCCGCGGTTGTGGTGTTGTTTCACTCGGACATTTGTACCTTTCGCGCCTCTGGCATTACCATGGGCAGCAGCAAATTTCCTTTCAGGGGCCATCGACTTTCATGTTGCATCGCATGATTCAAAGAATGCGGTTCTGTGTTGCCACGCTTGCCGTATTTGTCCTGCTTCCGACGGCGTTGATTTTCGCTCAGCAGAAAGAGAAAAAACGAAAGGAAGAGGCGATGCAAAGCAATACACCCGTCTCGACCGAAGCCGCCGCGAAAGAAGAGAAGGACGAAAAAGACGAGGGCGACCCGCTCTTCAAGGGCATGAGATACCGGTCGATTGGTCCTTTCCGAGGGGGCCGCTCGCTCACGGCTGCGGGAATTCCCGGCGACCCAACGACGTATTACTTTGGCGCGACGGGCGGCGGTGTTTGGAAATCGACCGACGGGGCCAACACCTGGTCTCCGATTTTTGACAAAGATGGTGCTCCCTCCATCGGCAGCATCGCGGTTTCGACTTCCGATCCTAATATTGTTTACGTAGGTACCGGCGAAGCTTGCATTCGCGGCAATATCTCGCACGGCGATGGTGTCTGGAAGTCGATGGACGCCGGAAAATCCTGGAAGAGTGTCGGCCTCAAAGACTCGCGCTCTATTGGCAGGGTCATTGTCAATCCAAGTAATCCTGACATCGTGTTCGTAGCCGCCCTCGGTCATCCTTATGGCCCGAACGCGGAGCGCGGCGTTTTTCGCACCACGGACGGTGGCAAAACCTGGGACAAGGTGCTTTACAAAGATGAAAACACGGGTGCCATCGACGTAGCGTTCGATCCACAGAATCCTCACATTCTATTTGCCTCTTTGTGGGAAGCTCGCCGCACTCCGTGGACGCTTTCAAGCGGAGGCCCGGGCAGCGGCTTGTACCGATCGGCCGATGGCGGTAGCACATGGAAAAAACTGGAGGAGCACGGCCTGCCGAAGGGTCCTTATGGACGAATTGGAATCGCAGTAGCCGCGAATTCCGAACGCGTCTACGCGATTATTGAGGCGAAAGAGAATGGTGGCCTCTATCGCTCCGATGATGGCGGCGACACGTGGGATCTCGTCAACGGCAATCGCTCCCTCGTCCAGCGCGCGTGGTACTACATGCACGTCATTGCCGATCCGCAGGACGCGGATATCGTCTATGTCGCTGACGTAGAGTTTTTCAAGTCAACCGACGGCGGCCGCAACTTTAATAAGGTCAAAGTGCCACACGGTGACAATCACGGGCTATGGATAGATCCGAAGAATACCAAAAGAATGATTGCCTCGAATGATGGCGGCGTGACCGTCAGCCTCGACGGAGGGAAATCGTGGACGCGCGAAGATAACCAGCCTACGGCGCAGTTCTATCACGTCATCACCGACACGCGCACGCCTTATTACGTTTACGGAGCGCAGCAGGATAATTCTTCGGTTGCGATTTCCAGCCGCAGCGACGATGGGGCGATTGGACGTGACGAATGGTACGCCGTTGGGGGCGGGGAAGCGGGCTACATTGCGCCGAACCCCACGGATCCGAACATCGTTTATGCCGGGGATTATGAGGGGAACATTACGCGCTTCGACCGGCGCACGAATCAGGTGCAGAGCATAGCCGTTTGGCCCGAGTTGTCGGATGCACGCGGCGCGGCGCCGCTTGATCATCGTTTTCAGTGGACGGCTCCCATCGTGACTTCTCCCCAGGATCCGAATACTGTTTACTACGGCGGCGAGAGCATCTTCAAAACAGCGGATGGTGGAAAGCATTGGCAAGCCATCAGCGGCGACCTGACGCGCAACGACAAGTCGAAACAGCAACCGGCTGGCGGCCCGATCACGATTGACGATACCGGTACGGAATATTACGACACGGTATTCTCGATTGCTCCTTCGCCGCTGGCGAAAGGTTTGATTTGGGCGGGGACCGATGACGGGTTGATCCAAGTGACGCGGGATGAAGGCAAGACATGGTCGAACGTCACTCCCAAAGGTCTGGCGGAGTGGAGCCGCATCAGTCTGATCGAAGCTTCTCCGCATGACGCTGCGACTGCATACGTGGCCATCGATCGGCATCAGAACGACGATCTCGCGCCTTATATATACAAGACAAGCGACTACGGTGCGACTTGGACTCGAATCAACACTGGAATTCCCGATGCAGACTTTGTGCGGGCGGTTCGCGAAGACCCGAAGCGCAAAGGCCTGCTTTACGCTGGAACCGAGCGCGGCGTTTATGTCTCTTTCGACGATGGCGCGCACTGGCGCTCTCTGCAGATCAACCTGCCGATTACGCCAATCCACGATCTGGTCGTCAAGAACGACGATCTGGTAGTCGCGACGCACGGACGAGCGTTTTGGATTTTGGATGATGTCTCTCCGCTGCGTCAGTTTGCAGACTCGGTGGCGAACGAAGAGATGCATCTCTACCAGCCAGCGACTGCGTTCCGGATTCACAGTGGAGATGCACCTGCGCGTTTGGCGTTTGCGGGGAAGAATCCTCCTAACGGCGCGGTGATTTACTTCTACCTGAAGCAGGCTCCGAAAGAGCAGGAAGTAAAGATTGAAATTCTGGATGAGTCGGGGAGCGTCGTGCGCAAATATTCCAGCGCAAAGGCCGAACCTTTGGACGAGCCACTTGATCCCGACGACAAGAAGCCGGAAAAGCAGATCAAGCCGGAAGCTGGGTTGAATCGCTTCGTTTGGGATCTGCACTATGACGAAGCGAATCGCGTTCCCGGTTATTACCTCTGGGAATATGGCGAAGGCGCGCGTGGTCCGCTCGCGGTTCCCGGCAAATACCAGATACGTTTGACCATCAACGGGAAGAGCGCAACGGCACCTCTTGAGGTGAAGATCGATCCGCGCGTGACGGTTTCGCAGAGCGATCTGGAGAAGCAGTTCAAACTGGAACTTGACTTGCGCGAGCAGTTGAATCGCGTTTACGACGCGGTGAACCAGATACAGGACGTTCGCGAGCAATTGAGCGGCCTGAAGAAACGCCTTGTTATCACCGACTCGTCGAAACCGTTGTTCGATGGCGCAAGCGCACTCGACGCGAAGCTGGTTGCGGTTCGAGATCCGCTGATTAATTTCAAGATCAGCGCGAGTGAAGATTCGCTGGCTTACGCTCCGGGGATCGATGCCAAGCTGGCATTCCTTTCCATGGGAGTTGCGGGCTTTGCCGATGCGGCTCCGACCGAAGCGGAGTACCAGGAATTCGACAAGCTAAAGAAGCAAACGGACGAGCTGCTGGCGCACTGGGACGATGTGCGGAACGCCGACATCGCAATGTTCCAGAAATTAGCGGCCGCGCAGAACGTGCAACCGATCATCGTGCCGGACGTGAAGAGCGAACGCGTACAGGGCGGAGGCGACGAGTAGCACTCAGCGCAACGCTCTCCTTGAACTTCTACTTCTTCGTGACCTTTTACTTCCTCACTTGGTCCGCTAGATGAACATTTCGTCTTGCGGAACGCCGGAACCATTTTTCGGATGGCGTCGTTTCTGGCCGAGGAAGACTTCAAAACCGGTGCTCAGCGCGGCCATCAGTCCGTTGACCTGGCGCAGCGGTGAAACGACGGTTTTGTGCAGCATCTCGCTTGTGTCTTCGACTTTATCCATCGTGCGGTTCAGCAGTTCGTCGGCGCGAATTACCTGCAAGCGCGTGCGATCCAGAACGTCGGTGAGCGTGGCGTCAAGACGTTCGACCTGATTGCGTACCAGAGTGCTTGACTCAGAAAAATTCGTGCTGATGTTGTCGATTTTCGGACGCAACTCCACCAGCAGGCTCTGCACGGCCTCGACGGTTGGCAAAGTCTTGGTGGTGACTTCGGTGGCGAGCGCTTCCATTTTCGCAGCGCTCTTGCGGACGGAGAGATAGAGACCAACGAGAATTCCCGCCTGCACAACGACCGCGAAGGTCGTGACCGCAATAAAAATCCTGAGGAGATTGTCATCCATAGCTGCTCCGTCTGACGCCGCGTCCCGATTGTGCAGGCCCGTTGTTCTTAGAGATTTTTCTGCGGCTCGGGGCTGGCTGAGGTGGTTTCGTTGTAGGCCTGCCGGCCCGCCTCGTAGGCCGAGCGGAAACGCTCTTTTTGCTGGTTCAGGACGTCGTTGCCGCGGTCGACCCACTCGCCAGCTTGCTCGCGGGCTTTGCGCGCCGACTGACGCGCTTTCTCGGTGCCTTCCTGGGCCTTGGAGCGGATTACGTCGCGCATTTCGTCTCCGGAACGCGGCGCGTACAACACGCCGACCAAAGCGCCGACTCCCAGACCTGCCAGAAACCACAAGAACCCGCCGCCGTCATGATCCGCCATAAATGCCTCCTCGATAATTTTCTATATCGGATGGTAGCACCGTGATACCTGAAAGACAATTCATGGCGCCCCTTGTTTGCAGCCGATTTAGAGGGCGTTAGGCGCCACCGGGTTGCTCGTAAAGACCTTTAAACTAAACCCTTGTGCGCGGCGTCGGGAAGGCGGAGAATAAGTCGGGCTTTTCTTATCCCGGCTTGTTCTGGATATTTTCGTCCTTTCATTTTGGAAATCGTTTCATTCTTCTGCCCTTCATAATCAGGAGGCGTTTTGTCCGATCGCAAGTATCGCCAACGCGGCTATCAGGATTCCGGCGGCGGCGCAAAGAAAGAATTCGAAAAGCCCGCGGGCGCTCCCAAGAAAGAAAGTACGTTTGGACCGCGTCCCATCAATCTACCTGGGATGCGGACGGTGTCGCGTTGCGCGGAGTGTGGGGCGCTGCTGCAGAACCTGACCGACCCCGTCGGTCAGTGTGCCAAGTGTGGCTTTGCCTTGCATGCTTGCAAGCAGTGCGAACACTTCGATCCGTCCAGCCGCTTCGAATGCAACCAACCTGTGCCCGCCAGAATTTCTCCCAAAGATAAGAAGAACGACTGTCCGCTGTACTCGATTCGAGTGATGGTGGAAAAAGAAACGTCGAGTAAAGGGAGCCAGCGTCCGAATGACGCGCGCGCAGCCTTCGATAATCTGTTCAAAGACTGAAGGGATGACGAGAGCGGATGGTTCGGCTTTCTGTCGTTTCAGACCTCGTATCGTCCAGTTTTTTGGTTCTTCGATCTCTTAGAATCATAGATTTAGCGCTTGTCGTCCACGCAGATCTCTGCTTCAAAGGGATTGATTCGTAAAATATTACGGAATAATAGTTTCTGATTCTAAATCGCGGGATCGTTTCGAGCGCGATCTTGCGGGGACTAGCCGTGGTGAGCCGCGAGTTCCTCGAGAACCAACTGTAGTTCGACGAGGTCCTTCACCGACGGAGCGCCACTGTCGCGGTAGGCGCCGGGAACGTCCATCAATACCGCTTGCATGCCTGCACCGGTGGCGCCGAGGTAATCCACGGAATAGACATCGCCCACGTAGAGGCTTTCTTGCGGTATGGCGTTCATGCTTTTTAGAGCGAGGCGGAAGATTTCTGGGTGCGGCTTCTCCCAGCCGACGAGGCCGGAGTCGGTGATGGTGCGAAAGCAGCGGGCGATGCCACATCGCGTCAAAACGTCTTCGATACTACCATCGGCGTTGGAGATGACGGCTAGCTCGTAGCGCCCGGCGATTTCGTCGAGGCGCTCGCGAGTGCCGGGGCGGATGATGTCCCAATTGGCGGACTGGCGAATGCTGCTGACGAGTTGATCGCGGAGGGGATCGTCGACGATCTTGAGCTCAGAGAGTAGTTGAGAGTAGAACATCCACCAAAAACCGTGGTCAGTGCTGCCGCTGTTGGTCATCATGCTGTCGAATTTGTTTTTCGTGCGGCACTCGAGATCGCGCAGGTGCTCGGCATCGGCGGTGATGCCGCGCTGGGCGAGCGGTTGGTGGATGCGCTCGCGGTTGGGAAAGAGCAATGTGTTGCCGACGTCGAAGAAAATGGTCTTAATTTTGTGCCTGGTCATTCCGCGGTCGTGTTTGTGATCATCGTTGTGGCAGGGGCTCGAGAAGAAGACGGTCGGTGGTGGCGTTCTCGACGGCCTTCTGGGAATAGAGTAGCGGAAAATAGTTGCCGGCGTCCCAGAGATGGAGCAGATCGGAGTAGTGGGGGCTGCGGGGCTGGCCACTCTGTCCGGGAGTGTTGATGGCGACGGAGTGATCCCAAGCGCTGGTATCGAGGATTTCGCGATAGCTGGCGCCGGAGATTTGATCCCAGGAGTCGTCGTAGGTGCCGGTGGCGTTCACGGTGTATTCGTCGCCCGGACGGGGCAGTGGCGGGAGATCGAAGAGGTCTTTTGCGCCGGGTTGCTGGTCGAGAGCGTGGCGGAAACGGACGGTGTGGAGATGGCCCCAGGTCCATTGCGAGGGATCATCGCCCAAGAGCTTCTTGATTTCATCGTGCGCGGATTGCAGGGTTTGCGCCAGCAGTTGATCGCGGTCGCCGGCGGGATTGGCGGGGTTGAATAAGTCTTTCTGAGGGTTGGCGAGGAGTTTGAGCGCGATGTCGGGCGTGAGATCGGTGTAGCGCGCGGCGTGCTGTTGCGAAAAGCGTTGTGCCAGGGCATGGTAGATCTGCTGCATCCACACTTCATACAAAGTGGCGTGGGACGAGTCGCGGGTCAGTTTGGCATCCCACGCGAGAAATGTTTTTAGCGTCGGATCAGTTTTCAGCGGCGTGAACTGCAGGAGTTTTTGAAATTCTTGTGCGGGCAGAGAGGTGACGTCGGTTTGCAGGGACTCCATGTCCGCGACGGTTAACTTATGCTCGGCTTGCCTGGCCGTTTCGATGACGTGGCGGATGCGGGTTACCCGATAGGACGGAGCCCATTCGAAGCCGACGTTGTACGGGTAATGATCGGGAATCATTTTGTGGTTGGCGGTGGCGATGAAACCGCCTTGAGGATTGAAGGAATGGGGTAGGTCGGAACTGGGGATAAAACCCTTCCAGTTGTAATTGCCGCTGCCGGGAACGGGGAGAAGGCCGGTCCAAGTGCGAATGGGGGCGAGTCCGGCGGAGTGTTCGCCGATGTTGCCGTGGTCGTCGGCGTAGACGAGATTTTCGGAGGGAACCTTCCAGCGCGCGACGGCGGATTCGAATTGGTTCCAGTTTTCTGCGCGATCGATGGCGAGGGAGGCGAGGTAACCGGCGGTTCCGGGTTCGCTGCCGACCCATTTCAAGGCGAGGGCGCGCTTGCCATCTTCCCACAGAACGGGGCCATGCTCGGTGAATTTGAGTGTGAGTTCTTGCGGCGCGGCGCCTTTCACGAAAAATACCTCTTTGCGTGCTTCCATGGTTTTCCACCCCGTAGGGGTTTTGTATTGCATCGGCTCGGCGGGATTTAATTGTTCGACGTAGAGATCCTGCTGATCGAGGCCAAAAATGGTGAATCCCCAGGCGATGTGCTGGTTGTGCCCAAGCGCGACGCCGGGAAGTCCGGGTTCGCCGGCGCCGATGACGTCCCATCCGGGAGCGACGAGGTGAACCATGTAGCGCAAGGAGGGAAGGCCGACGACGCGGTGAGGATCGTTGGCAAGAAGCGGCTTGCCGGTTGCGGTGAGAGCGCCGGAGATGGTCCAGTTGTTGCTGCCTTCGCGGGAGTGGGAAGGGAATTCGATGCGTTGATCGCTGCCGATGAGGTTCTTGAGCAAATCGGGAGCGAGACCGGCGAGGTCGAGACCGGCTGCGGGATCGAGAGCGACGGGGGGATCGAAGTTAAAAAATTCCGCGGCTTTTTCGGCTCCGATGTCGGTTAGAGCCTGGGCGTGTTCGAGTTCGTTGACGGCATTGCCGGTCATGGAAAACGCGGCCATGCGATTCAGGCAATCTTCGGGGTACCAGGCTTCGGGAGAGAATCCGGCGAGTTGAAATTCGAGGGGAAGACCGGGGCCTGCGGGAGCGGTGAGGTGGGCGATATAGGAGTTGATGCCGTCGGTGAAGGCGGTGAGGATCGAGCGCGTATCGGGTGCATAGCTTTCGTATTCGGCGCCCATGTCTCCGCGGTAGCGCAGGGCGCGGGCGTTGAGGTCGCGGGGAAGCGCGGAGGGTCCAAGAATTTCGGCGAGTCGTCCCTGGCCGGCGCGTTTCCAGAGTTCCATTTGGAAGAGGCGATCCTGGGCGGCAACGACTCCTTGAGCAAAGAAGAGATCGTGCTGGTTTTGGGCGTAGATGTGCGCGACACCCCAACGGTCGCGCAGGACATTGACGGGTTGGTCGAGGCCGCTGAGTTGAAGTTGTCCGGAAAGGACCGACAGGGCGGGCGGGGCGGTGGATGGCCGGGCGGGCTGCGGGGTGGATTGAGCGGTTAGCGGGAGTGGAATCGAGAGGATCAGAAGGATCCGGAGAAGGAGGCTTTTCATGCGCGAGCCATTGTAATTTGTTCTGACGGGTGGACGAGTGACTGTTGCTAAATCGGTTCAGTTTGGGGAAAAGCTCTGGGTATGCATTAAACTGGAAAAACTGTCGATAGATCCGGTGAGCACGGAGAAATGGCACAACTACGAGTGGTTGTACTGTGGCATCAGCACCAGCCGTTCTATAAAGATTTGGTGTCGGGGCAGTATCGGCTGCCCTGGACGCGGCTGCACGCGTTGAAAGACTACTACGGGATGGTGAAGTTGCTGGACGAGTTCCCGCAGGTGCATCAGACATTCAATCTGGTGCCATCGCTGGTAACGCAGATTCAGGATTATGTTTCGGGAGAGGCGCAGGATCCGTTCTTGCAGGTGGCGAGCAAGCCGGCGAAAGACTTGACGGATCAGGAGCGGCGCTTTGCGCTGCAATATTTGTTTCAGGCGCATCCGGTGAATGTGATTGGAAGGTATCCGCGCTACCGGGAGCTGCTGGAGAAATTTCAGAGTGCAGGGTCGTCGCCGGAGCGGGCGGAGAAGTATTTTCAGGCCCAAGACTACACCGACTTGCAGGTGCTCTCGCAGATCGGGTGGTTCGACGAGTTTTTTCTGCAGGAGAAGGATATTGCGGAGCTGATTCGCAAGGGCCGGAATTACACGCTGGAAGACCAGCGGTTGGTGATGACGCTGGAGCGGGAGTTGCTGGGGCGTGTGCTTCCGGTGCATGCGGAGGCGGCGAAGAAGGGTCTGATTGAGATCTCGACTTCGCCTTTTTATCATCCCATTGTGCCGCTGGTTTGCGACACGGAGGCGGGGGCCGTCTCGTCGCCGGGGCTGCCACTGCCACAGAATCGCTTCCGGCATCCGGAGGATGCGCGGGAGCAATTGCAGCGCGGGATGGATCTGCACAAGAAAGTGTTCGGTGTCCGACCACATGGAGTGTGGCCGTCGGAGGGCAGTGTCTCGGCGGAGGCGATAGGGATTGCGCATGAATTGGGCGTGAAGTGGATGGCGACCGATGAAGGCGTGCTGGGGAGAAGTTTAGGAGTGAACTTCTCGCGCGACGGGTACGGGCACTTGAACGCGGAGGGAGCGCGGCAGCTTTATACGATTTACCGCTACGAGCAGGACGAGACGCGGATGAACCTGCTGTTCCGCGACCACACGCTTTCGGACTTGATTGGGTTTGTTTATTCGGGCATGCCGCCGCAGGATGCGGCGAATAATCTCATCCACAAGATAAAGGAGTCGGCGAAATCGTTGACAGGGAATGGACAGGATGCGGTGGTGCCGATCATTCTGGATGGCGAGAATGCGTGGGAGTACTATCCGCAGTCGGGGCGGGAATTTTTGCGGCGATTGTATGACGGCTTGCAGAGGGAACCGGGGATGGAAGCGGTGACGGTGAGTGAGGCGATTACGCGGCACAAGAGTCCGGCGCCCTTGAGGTCACTGGTGCCGGGGTCGTGGATTAATGCGAATTTCAATGTGTGGATTGGTGCGCCGGAAGACAACAAGGCGTGGGACTACCTTTACCACGCGCGGAATTTCTATGCGACGGCAGCGCCGGGTGCGACGGAGAAGCAGCGCAAGCTGGCGTTCGAAGAAATCCTGATCGCCGAGGGGAGCGACTGGAACTGGTGGTACGGGCCGGAGCATCACTCGGCCAACGATCGCGACTTTGATGAGCTCTATCGCAAACATCTGTCGAACGTTTATCAGGCGCTGGGAGGGACTCCGCCAGACTATTTGGCACAGCCAATTATCGGCGGGTTCGTGCGGCCGTCGTTCGCGGCACAGAATGCGTACATACATCCCAGGGTAACGGCGGATATGGTGCGGTACTTCGAGTGGATGGGGGCGGCGCGGTACACGTCGGACCAGCGGTCGGGTTCGATGCATGGCAAGCAGTTTCTGATCGACGAAGTGCTGGCGGGGATCGACGCGGAGTATGTCTACGGGCGGCTGGATTTTTCGGGCAAGGTTCCAGAGGGCGCATTCGAGGTGGTGGTGAACCTGGAATCGTGGGCGAATCATGCCACCCAACCGCGGCGCGAGTTGCGATTGGATGCGGCGGCGGATGAGGGACGTCTGCATTCGTGGAAGGTGACGCAAGGGAAAGGCCAGCACGTGGCGGATGGGAAGGACACGAAGGATCTGGCGCGCGTGGCGCTGCTGAGGAACTTTGAGTTTCGCGTGCCCTTGGGGTGGCTGCTGGCGGCTCCGCTGGAAATGGAGAAGATTCGGGGTCCGAAGAGTTCGGACGTGCTGACCACGCGGTTGCGGCTGCGCTTCAGCGTGTGGCAGAACCATCTGCCGGTGGACGCGATGCCGGTGGAGGGATGGATTGAGCTGGAGTTGCTGACGGAAGAAGACCTGGCGGCCGGGGGTGGGTGATCGGCTGTTTCGGACGATTAAGAGTTCTTCATAGCGATTCAGACGGCTTCAGAAGGGCTCCATGGACCTTCTTGGGAGATGGGAGCAAGATCGCAACAATTCCCCATCGAGCTGAAGAGCTCCTGGAGGCTACAAATGAAGCAAGCGAAGTGGGCTGTCGCGGTGATGATGTTGGTGTTCTCGGGTCTGGCGGTTGGGCAGACGATTAGCAGCTCAACGATCGTGGCCGAAGTGCCATTTCAGTTCGTGGCGGCAGACCGCGTGGTTCCTGCGGGTGAATGCAAAGTGCAGGCTGAAACCATGGACGGCAAGACGCTGATCATCCGCAATGTGGAAGCGAGGAAGAGCTTGTTTGCGTCGATTTCGGAAACGGAAAGCAAACAAGCCGCTGCTAACTACACACTGGTGTTTGCGCGCTATGGTGACCAATATTTTCTGACCGGAATCAAGCTGGCGGGGAGCAACATTGCGTACACTCTGCGGGAGGGCCGGCTGGAACACGAGCTGAGGGCGCAGAATGTGAGCGCGACGGAAGAGACGGTGCTGGCTAGTTTGCAGTAGCGCGCCCCGGTGGGATGTCCTGCGAATCCGTGGGTACATGAGGTTTGAACCCCGCTCCAGTTCATAGGGGGCGGGGTTCTCTTTTTTAGGACAAGAATTTAGGACCGCCGCGAACGACAATCCTACTGTCCACCGCTAGCTGTCGTTGTGGTCGTCATGGTCATGGGGCGGTTTAACTCCATTACTAATTCGGTGCCCGCGGGAAGCATGGCGGAGCGATGTTTGCCGAGCCAGTGTGCGACGGTGACGGTGGCGCCGACGGCTCCGCCGATGAGCAGGCCTTTGCCGCCGCCGGCGAGACCGCCGACGAGCATGCCGCCTCCGGTGCCCATGCCGATTTCGGTGAGATCTTTGCCATCGTGGCCGGCGCCTTTGAACTGGCCTTCGGTGTTGACGTCGGAGCCGTGACGCGCGTTGGTGTCGACGAGCGAGGCGTTAAGCATGAACCGGTCTCCGTTGGGGAGCACGAGGTTTTCGGGGAAGATGGCGATCGTAGGTTTGCCGGCGATTCGGCGCGGTTCACTCGACTTGGTGACGCGGCCGTCGACGGTTGCGCCGATGGGAATGACGGTTTTTCCGTCAATCACCACGGGTTCGGTGACGCGGGCGGAGAAGGGATCTCCGGCTTTCGAGCTGAAGGTGGCGAGGGTGGTTTCGAGTTTCATCTTGACGGCGGTTCCGGTGGGCAATGCGGTTTGCGCGCTAGCGAAGCTGGCGAGCAGGACGAGCGACGTGAGCGAGAGTGTTTTCTTCATTTTCTTACCTCCAAAAGTTCTTACCTGCAATCCCTTAACTGCGAAGTTTTGCCTGTGAAGATCATTGGACGGGCGCAGGGCCCGTTGCCCCATTAGTACTGTGTGGGGACTTGACGACGGCTAAAACCTGATCGAGCGGCGCACGATCGAGTTGGTTGTCGCCGCGATAGATGTAGCGGATCGTATTCTGGAAAGGGCGCTCGACTGTGTTCGGGGCTGAGCCGCCGGAATCGTTGCTGGCGCGGGCGATGACGAGCGTGGCGGGGTGCGAGATGTTGAAGGCGTCGGTAGCGAGGGCGTGGTGGAGTCCGTAGGCCTTGGTCACGGCGCGATCCTCGTCGAGCAAGAAGACGCTGGAGACGGGATGTTTTGAGAAAAACCTTTCGGGCTTCCAAAGGCCGTTGCGTTTTTCGGCCGCGATGAACGCCACTTGCGCGCCTGCTGCTTCGATTTCATTTCTCCTCGACTCGAACTGAGCCATACGCTTGACGCAGTTGGGTCACCATGTGCCGCGCAGAAACTCGAGAATCAATACTCCCTGTGCTAGCAGAGCATCGAGAGTGAAATTGCCTGGACGGTTCGCCGCTCCGAGAGAAAAGCCGGGCGCGGGCGAACCGATCTCCAAGGTGTCGGTGCGGTTCTGCATGTTGGGGAGACTGTAAGCGAGGTGCGGGCGGCAGACAATAACGGACGGGGTACGGGGAGGGGAGATTTGAGCATTCCCCGAATGGTCGTAGCTCACAGACCGGGGGTTCTCAGTCCGATATAATTCGATTTCACATGCGGAGCCGCGGCGAACCGCGCCTCTACCTAGGAACGTTTCTGAAACTAATCCTCAAATAAAGGACGCAATCATGCCACTTACAAGTATTGCTGAAATTCGCGGACGCCAGGTGATCGATTCACGGGGCAATCCGACTGTGGAAGCGGAAGTTTTTCTCGATGGCGGCGCCAGTGCGCGGGCCATTGTGCCGAGTGGCGCGTCCACCGGCGAGCATGAGGCCGTCGAACTGCGCGACGGCGACAAGACGAAGTTTATGGGCAAGGGTGTTCTGCAGGCGGTTGCCAACGTGAATGGCGAGATTGCAGAGACGCTGGTTGGATCGGATGCGGCAGACCAGCGCACGCTGGATGCACGGCTCATAGAGTTGGATGGAACGCCGAACAAGGGCCGACTGGGAGCGAACGCGATTCTCGCGGTTTCGATGGCGGCGGCGCGTGCTTCGGCGCGGGCGTGCGAGCTTCCGTTGTATCGCTATCTCGGTGGAGCAGCGGCGAATATTTTGCCGACGCCGATGATGAACATCCTCAATGGTGGAGCGCATGCGGATAACAATGTCGATTTCCAGGAATTCATGGTGATGCCGGTAGGAGCACCGTCATTTTCAGAAGCGCTGCGCTGGGGCGTGGAAGTTTTTCACACGCTGAAGGGCGTGTTGAAGAAACGCGGCTACAGCACGGCGGTGGGCGACGAGGGCGGATTTGCTCCGTCGGTGAAGTCGAATGTTGAGGCCATCGAAGTGGTGGTGGAAGCGATTCAGCAGGCTGGGTACAAGCCGGGCGAAGAGATTGGGATTGCGCTGGATCCAGCGGCGAGTGAGTTCTATCAGGATGGGAAATACGTCTTCAAGAAGTCGGACAAGTCTGCGAAGAGCTCGGAGGACATGATTCGGTACTACGCAAAGTGGGTAGAGGATTATCCGATTGTGTCGCTGGAGGATGGGCTCTCGGAGAACGATTGGGAGGGATGGGCGCTGCTGACGAAAGAATTGGGCGGCAAGATCCAGTTGGTGGGCGACGATATTTTCGTGACCAATATTGAGATCTTTGAAAAGGGCATCGAGAAGGGAATTGCCAACTCGATTCTGATCAAGCTCAACCAGATTGGCACGGTCAGCGAGACGCTCGATGCAATCGATCTGGGACGGCGCGATGGATACACGTCGGTGATCTCGCACCGCTCCGGCGAAACGGAAGACACGTTCATCGCCGACTTTGCGGTGGCGACCGGCGCGGGACAAATCAAGACGGGATCGGCCTCGCGCACCGACCGGATCGCCAAGTACAACCAGTTGCTACGGATCGAAGAAGAGTTGGGCGGGGCAGCGAGATTTCTGGGAGTGAAGGCGCTGAACTATCGAGGGTGAGGAGCGGGAGTGCCGAGATGAGCGTAGGAGCTTGGATTGGACTCGCGATCACGGTGTTCTTCCTCGGTTCTGGATACGCCAGGATCAAGAAGGAACGCCGTTCAGGTGTTACTCATGATTACGGGCATGCCGTTGCGGATTCACTCTTACTTCTCGTCTCGGCCCTTTTACTCGCTGCGGTGCTTGCGCTCGTGGTCTTTCTCATCGGCACACATCGGCACACATCGGAAAGAGGTCCACTATCTCGCGTATGTAGTCCTGTTGCCATTGGGAGCGGGAATGACATGGGCTTGCAACAGCATCCTTCGCTGATCATGGAGGGTGAAATCGCAGGCCAAATCCGAAGCTGACTAAGTTCATGACTAAGCTATAACGGGACGATGATAGTCAATATCCAAGGGGCAAAGACTCATCTCTCGCGACTGCTGCAACGGGTCGCCATGGGTGAAGAGGTGATTATTGCCAAGGCCGGAAAGCCGGTGGCCAGGCTCCTCCCGGTTAAGTGTGCCGGAAAGAAGAGAGTTTTTGGATCGGCGAAAGGGGAGTTCACCGTGCCCGATGATTTTAACGACCCGTTACCTAACGAAATCGAAGATCTCTTCTACTAGAAGTCCGAGACGGGGCAAGCCCCGTCTCTACAGAACCTTAGAAGCCCATTCTGTCGTCAGCCGAAGGGCCGTAGGTTGCGGGGACCGGTGTTTCGTTCAATCGCAGGTAGACGCCGAGTTGGGCGCGGTGATGCACCAGGTGATTGAGGAACATCTCGCGATAGGCCAGAAAACGCGAACCGCTGAAGATTGGCTTGTCGCCCAAACTGAGCTTCCAGGGCTCGGTCCAGGCAGCCTCGGGAATCTTGGCGAGGGCGGCGCGGGCGTTGGCTGCGCCATCATCAAATGTCTTGACTAGCTGTTCGATCGATTCCAGCGTCGGTCGGGGCGTGCGCGTGCCTTTGGAGAAATCCAATTCTGGAGTCGTCAGAATTGTAACGCCGAACTGAGGCAGTTCGGCGACGTGGGACGCGAGTTTTCCGAGCGGGGACGATTTCGGATGAGGCGCGAAGTCTTTTTTGTCGATGGGAACGCGTTCGAGAGCGGCGCGAGTTTTCTTTACTTCTTCGTCGAATTCGGTGAGAAGCAGTTCATTGATCAGCATGGGGGATTTCCTCGCGAATAGTATAAAACGACGGATCGATCGGCACTGCGAAAATCTACCTGATCAAAGCGAGTGCCAGACTGCTGGTGTCTCATTTGAAAAGCTGCGAACCGTCCTATAGATTCTTCTGTTACCCCTTTTTCTCCGTGTCTCCGTGCCTCCGTGGTGGATCTCTCTCGGAAGCGAACAGCGAATAGCCAACAGCCTGGAGTTGAAAGCAATTTTATGCCTCGTCCGAAACCTCTCGTTCTTATCATTCTTGACGGCTGGGGATACCGAGCCGAAACCAAAGCGAATGCCATTGCGCTGGCGAGAAAGCCGACGTATGACCGGTTCTTGCGCGAGTATCCGAATACCTTGATTCACACCAGCGGCCCGTTTGTTGGACTGCCCGAAGGCCAGATGGGCAACAGCGAAGTGGGGCACCTGAATATGGGTGCAGGACGCATTGTTCATATGGACATTACACGGATCGATTTGATGATCCTGAATGGCGAGTTCTTCTCGCATCCGGTGCTGGTGGATGCGATGAAGCACGCACGAACCGGCGGGCGCAAACTACATCTTTTCGGATTGCTATCGGATGGCGGCGTGCACTCGCGGCAGGAACATCTTTACGCGTTGCTGAAGATGGCGAAGCAGCAGGGAGTGGATCGCGTTTTCGTGCATGCCTTCATGGACGGGCGCGACACGCTGCCCACGAACGGCGCGGGCTATCTGGAAGCGCTCCAGCAGAAGATGCGCGAGTATAACTCGGGAAAAATTGCTTCGGTGAGCGGCCGATATTTTGCGATGGACCGTGATCGGCGCTGGGAGCGAGTTCTCAAGGCGTATAGCGCGATGGTCAACGGTAAAGCCGAGGGTGGAACGCAGACGGATGCGGTGCAGGGGATGAAGGCGTCCTATAACAAGGATGTGACCGATGAGTTTGTGGTGCCGTTCGTTTGCACGGACGAGCGCGGCGAAGCTTTGGGAACGATTGGAGATGACGATGCGTGCATCTGCTTCAATTTTCGGGCTGACCGCGTGCGGGAGATTACGCGCGCTCTGTGCCGCAACAGCGGGCTGAATGCGACGGGAGGCAGCGATTTACCGGGAGCGGCTGAACTGGATACTACGATCCCCCGCGACCGCGTGCCGGAGAACCTGAAATATGTCTGCATGACGCAATACGACAACAACTTCCGCCTGCCGATCGTCATTCCTCCAGAGTCGATGGCGAATATTCTTGCGAACGTGATGGGTGGGCTGAATATGCGCAACCTGCGCGTGGCGGAGACGGAGAAATATGCACACGTCACTTACTTTTTTAACGGCGGAGTGGAGACGCCGTTTCCGGGAGAGGATCGGGTGATGGTGCAGTCGCCTAAGGTCGCGACTTACGATCTGAAGCCGGAGATGAGCGCGGCGGGAATTGCCGAGGCGGTGGTGAAAGCGACGAATGACGGGACGTTCGATGTGATCATTGTTAATTTCGCGAATGCCGATATGGTGGGGCACTCCGGCAAAATTGAACCGACGATCAAGGCGGTCGAGACGGTGGATGCGTGTCTCGGCGAGATTGAGAAAGCGGTGCGCGCCAAAGGTGGGGCGATGCTGATCACGGCGGATCACGGGAATGCCGAGATGATGATTGATCCGGTGAGCGGCGGTCCGCATACGGCGCATACGACGAATCCGGTGCCGTTTATTGTGATTGCCGAGGATGCGGCACGATACACACTGAAACCGAGTGGATCGCTGCGGGATATTTCGCCGACGCTGCTGGGGATGTTGGGGATCACGGAGCCGAAAGAAATGACGGGGGCCGATTTGCGGAAAGTGCTGAAAGCTTGAACCGCCGAGACGCCGAGAGAGCCTGGAAAATTTCTTGATCAAGCGATGAGTCAAACTGCCGCTTCTGCAAGGCCCAAGCTTCTGATTTGTGTTCGTCATCCATTTGAGCAGTGGAATGCTCCGGAGTGGTTCAGCGCGCGCTTGCGGCAGGAGTTCCCACAGGCCGAAGTTGTTCATCTCACCGATTACGATCACGTCGACGAAGAGATAGCGGATGCGGAGATCGTCATTGCATGGTCGCTGCGCCCTGCGCAGATTGCGGCCGCTAAGAGGTTGCGGTGGATTCATTCTCCGGCGGCGGCTGTGCATCTATTCATGGTTCCTGAGCTTGTGGAGAGCGATGTCGTTCTCACCAATGCGCGGGAGGTGCACGGCTCGGTAGTGGCCGAGCATGTGATTGCTCTGATTTTCGCGCTGGCTAAGAAAATTCCGGGATCGGCGCACCTGCAAGTGAGGCACGTCTGGGGGCAGCAGATTTTGTGGGATGAGCTGCCGCACATCCGGGAAGTCGCCGGCGCGACGCTGGGACTGATCGGATTAGGCAGCATTGGGCGGGCCGTGGTGAAGAGCGCGAAGGCTCTCGGCATGCGGGTGATCGCAGTGCGGGAGCATCCGGAGAAGGGAAGCGATGGCGCGGACGCCGTTTTTGGGACGGGGCAGATTGAGGAGGTCTTTCGGCAGGCAGATTACGTCGTGCTCGCGGCGCCGGTTACGAATAGCACGAAAGCGATTGTGAATGCGGAGCGTTTGGCGCTGATGAAATCCGATGCTTGTTTGATTAACGTTTCGCGCGGAGAGCTCGTCGATGAACCGGCGCTCGGCGTGGCTTTACGAGAGAAGAGGATTGGCGGGGCTGCGCTCGACGTATTTCCGAAGGAGCCGTTGGCCGCGGATTCTCCGCTGTGGGATATGCCGAATCTGCTGATTACACCGCATACGGCGGCGCTTACGGAGAAGCTATGGGAGCGGCATTACGCGTTGTTTACCGAAAATCTGCGGCGGTATTTGGGTGGCAGGCCGATGCTTTCAGTCGTCGATAAGAGCAAAGGATATTGACTGCGAAATGTGTTTCGAACCCTCGCGCTTGGAGCGCGAGTGCGTCTCAACTCGCCTACCTGGTGTCCACGCCAAATCCTAAAATTGCAGTCACTTCGACTGGCTCGTTTCCCCGAAAGGCAGGGCGGAACTTCCAGCTGTGCAGAGCTACCAGAATTTTGGAAGTAGTTTCGGCGGCGCCGGGTTCGAGGACACGCATGTCCTTGATTTCGCCGGAGCGGTCGAGGATACAGGCGATGATGACGCGCGTGGGGCGCAGTCCAGCGGGCAGATCTTTGCGCATGGGTTCGGGAGCGCTCAGATTTTCGGACGACGGGTGGGCGGCGGACGCGGCGTCGGCATACTGCATGACGGCCATTCCCAACGACGTATCAATGTAGATCGAGTAATTGCGGTCGCCTTTCAGGATGCCGTAGTATCCGAAGACTCCGCCGGAGCGGGGCGTGGCTTCGATCGTGATGCCCGAACCTTTGTGGACGTTCGCGGAGGAATGGCCGGGTCCGGTTGCGGGAGCGTCTCCGTTGGGAGCGCCGAAGCTGGGAAGGTTGATGACTTGCGTCGATCCACCTTGCACGGAGACGCCGGGCATGGCAGGCGGGCTGGTGGTGCCGGTGCCCGCGCCGCCGGGTCCGGGATACTGCGAGATTCCGGCGCGCGAGTTGGGATCGGAGCCACGTCCGGCGCCTTCGCGACCTGCTCCTGAGCCTTCGGCCTGCAGGCCTGCGCCGGGGCCATTGCCTTTGCCGATGCCCGATCCGCTGCCGCTTCCGCCGAGACCGCTTTTCGCCGTTCCCGTGGGCGACATGGCAACCGCGCCAGTCGCTGTCGAGTTCGGTACGCCGACTTGTTTTCCAGGTTGGTTCGAGACAACGACGGCCGTTCCGGGAGCGTTGCCGGCGGCGTTATTGCTGGGCGGCGCCAGGGAAGAACCGAGGTCAAACGGACCGCCGGCGCCAGCGCCTTTTGCACCTCGTCCGTTGCCGGAGGATGCTTTGCCCCCGCCCAATCCTGGCGGCGGAGGGACGACCTCGGCAGAACCCAGCAACGAGCCTGCGGGATGACCGGCAGAGGAGCCGGTGCGGCCTCCGCTTTGCGAAGTTCCACCGCCGATGCTGGCGGGCGGCGGAACGACTTGGGGGGTGAGGGTTCCGACGCCGGATCGCGAGAGTGCTCCGCTGGCGGAGGCGCTCGGTGGTGGAGGAACGGGCTTGAGGCGTAAGTCGCCAGAGGCGGTGCTTCCCCAGCTACTCAGATCGCGGCTAACCTGCGACGGTGGAGGAGCGACGATAGCGGGAGCGGGCAGTGTGAGTTTGGCTTTGGAGGACGAGTCGCGAGCGGGCGCGGCAACCGGGGGCGGAACGACATCGGCGGTCGGGGTCAAGGGAGCGCGCGAGCTGGCGAGGTCGCGCTGGGTATCGCGCGGAGCGGGAGCGATGATTGTGGGAGCGAGCGAAGCTGCGGTTCGCGACTTATCGCGCGAGACATTTGGCGCGGGCGGAATGACAGCCGCGTGCAAGGCTTGCATGTTACGCGTGCTGGAGTGAGAGACTTCGGGTGCGGGCGGGACGATGTTTGCGGCGGGGGCGCTGGCAGTGCGGCTGGTCTTGGAATCCAGTTCTGGAGACGGAGGCACGGCGCTCATGGCGGGCAAAATGGGCGCGGTGAGAGCGGAGCGCAGGCCTTCGGCGGGAGGCGGTCCGGGATTTGGTTGAAAGGCCAGCAGATTGGCAACGGCGGAATCGGATCGCGGCAGATTAAGCTTGGGCGCGTCGACAACTTTTTCTGTGGGCTGCTCGCCGCGGACGACGCGGATGGTTTGCGTGGCGTGGTGAGCTTGCTGTCCTCCAGCGCGTCCGGTTTTGCCGGACTGCGCGCCGCCGCGATCTTGCGTTTGCGGCAGTTCGTCACCGGAGTAGTAAATGACGTCGGACTGCGGATGATTGGGAACGGGAGGAAGTTCGAGGGTCACAAGATGCGCAGGGATTTCGATGATGGAGATGAGCAGCAGGCATTCGAGAAGCCAGCAGAAGAGCATCCCGCGATAGGGGAACATGCCGGTCGGCGCTTCTCCGGCGAGGCGCTTGGGAGCGCGGGTGAAGGCGGGGCCGAGCGCGGATTTAAATTCTTGCCAAGGCGAGGACCATTCGACGAGGAGGCGTGGAGGCTCGGGCCATTGCGTGGCTTGTTCGGGAATGGTTTCGACTTCCGGCATCTTGGGCTGTTTTATTTGTTTGGGGGATTTTGTACTAGTGTAGCGTGCCCGAAGGGTTCTGGATGAGCGCAGTGGTTTGGTCGATTACTGAGGTCAGGACGGGAGCGGGGTGTTTACCGGATGGTCTCCTGCTCCGTTCGACCTTGGCTTTGGGAAATCAGTGAGTTAGGGGGGCCATAGGCTTCGGTCATGGAAGACGATGGCGGAGATGTTCCGTTAGTCGTGGCGAGAAAGGGCGGCGACGATTTGGCGGGGTTCGGCGTGGCGTCCGCAGCAGGGGCCGGGAGGGATGGCGGCTCCGTGAGGGCAAGTTCGGGGATGATTGAGGAAGGTGCAGATTTTGTCGGTCGCTTCGGGCGAGAGGATGTGCTCGAATTTACAGGCTTGTTGTTCGATTTCGGTTTCGCTGTCCATGGCGAGCGAATCGGTGAAGAGACGTTCAGCGAGACGGTGGCGGCGAATGATATCGGCGGCGCGTTGATGGCCGCGCGGCGTTAGCTCGACGATTAGAGATCCGTCGCCGGTGGAAAAGCCAGTGGGTTTGAGAGCATCGTGGCAGGGATTGACGAAGGGGCGATGCTCGTGAGCTTCGGGAGGATGGGGATGGGTGGCGACGAGTCCCATGGCCTGCATTTTTTCGACAGCGATGGAGACCGGCAGAGCGCCGTGGACTTCCATTCGTCCGATCTCGGCGATTTGACCGTGCTCCTCGAGAGCGAACAATTCTTCCAGAACTTCGTCGAACTGCTCATCGTCGGCCATGGCGAAGACTTCCTGGGCAGCAATTTTTCCGTGATGCAATTCGATGCGGCGGTCGGCGAGGCGGGCGACGACGGGGTCGTGCGTGACCATGACGATGGTGCGGCCCTGCTGATGAAGCTCCCGCAGCAGGCGTAAAACGATTTCTTCGTTGGCTGCGTCGAGGTTGCCTGTGGGTTCGTCAGCCAACACAATTTTCGGATCGTTGATAAGGGCGCGGGCGATGCAGACGCGCTGCTGCTCACCTCCAGAAAGCTGGGATGGAAGATGCCCGGCGCGATCTTTGAGGCCCACGCGGTCTAGGGCTTCGAGAGCTTCTTTTTCGTCGGTCATGCTGTGGAAGTACTGGGCGAGCATGACGTTTTCGACGGCGGTGAGGTAGGGGATCATGTGGAACTGCTGGAAGACGAATCCGATGGTTTCGGCGCGGACGTGATTGAGGTCGGAGGCACTGAGGCTGGCGACGTTTTGTCCATCGAGCCAGATCTCGCCGCTGGTGGGACGGTCGAGGC
>Ga0302320_10000551_pt1 | contig 89827 bp, 92 predicted proteins | sample Bog_T0_3_FD_202130 | JGI IMG/M metagenome (GOLD analysis project Ga0302320, IMG submission 202130) | Peat permafrost microbial communities from Stordalen Mire near Abisko, Sweden - Bog_T0_3 | ecosystem: Environmental > Terrestrial > Soil > Wetlands > Peat | place: Sweden: Abisko, Stordalen Mire...
CCTGGGCGGCGCCTGGAAATTCGAACTGAAAGTCGTATCGCCCGCGAACCGGCGCGAAGCGGGCGAGAACGCCAATGCGGCCAAGGCAGTCGAAGCCAAACGCATCCTGGCCCTGCTTTCACCGCGGGACTGGCCGGTACCGCTGGATGAACGCGGCGAGCAGTTCAGCACCCTCGAACTCGCACGCTGGCTCGAGCAGCAGCGCGGCGTCGGGCAGCCCATCGTTTTCATCGTCGGCGGCCCTGACGGCCTGGCTCCGGAAGTACTGTCCCGTGGCCGCCGGCTCTGGTCGCTGTCGCGGCTGACGCTGCCTCACGCCCTGGTACGCGTCGTGCTCGCCGAGCAAATCTATCGCGCCGCCACGGTACTGGCGGGTCACCCGTATCACCGTGCCTGAGCCTATCCAAGCCGCATCGGCAGCGCCGCTGCTGATTCTCGCGTCCGCCTCCCCGCGCCGCAGCGCGCTGCTGGCGCAGATCGGCGTGCGCCACCACGTCGTGCCCGCGCGGATCGGGGAGCGGCGGCTGGACGGTGAAGCGATCGAGGACTGCGCGCGGCGACTGGCCGAGCAGAAGGCACTGAAGGTCTATGCGCGACAGAAGAGCGATTCGCGCCATGCAGTCGAGCCGCTGGCGGTGCTCGGTGCCGACACCGTGGTGGCGATCGAGGGCAGCATGCTCGGCAAGCCGCGTGATCGCGACGATGCGCTCGAGATGCTCGCGCGTCTCTCCGGACAGGAACACGAAGTCATCTCCGCGGTGGCGCTGGCGCAGCGCGGCGTGCTGACCTCCAAGCTCAACCGCAATGTGGTGCGTTTTCGTGCGCTGACGCGCGCGGAATGCGAGACCTACTGGGACAGCGGCGAGCCGCGCGACAAGGCGGGTGCCTACGCCATCCAGGGCCGCGGTGCGGTGTTCATCGATATGCTGCGCGGAAGCTATTCGGGCGTCATGGGTTTGCCGCTGTTCGAAACTGCCGAGTTGCTGACAGCCGCGGGCGTTGCCGTGTGGCAGGCTTGATAGGCCATGAGCGAAAGCCCCAAGCCCAGCGATGCCATCACGGTTGCCGCCGTGCAGATGACCTCGGCGCCCGATGTGGCGGCCAATCTCAGCACCGCGGGGGAACTGCTCGAACAGGCCGCGCGCGAGGGCGCGCGCATCGCGCTGCTGCCTGAGAATTTCTCCTTCATGGGAGTGCGCGATGCCGACAAGCGCGCCATAGCGGAACGCGATGGCGCAGGTCCGGTGCAGGATTTCCTGAGCCAGCGCTCGCGCGAGCTTAAGCTGTGGATCGTCGCCGGCACGACTCCCATCAGCCAGATCGCGGGCGAACGCGTCGCGGCAGCCTGCCTGGTCTACAACGATCAGGGCGAGCGCGTCGCGCGTTACGACAAGATGCATCTGTTCGACGTCGACATTCCCGGACGCGATGAGAAATATCGCGAGTCGGGCAATATCGCGCCCGGCTCGCGCCTTAGGCTGGTGCCGACACCGGCGGGCCTGCTCGGACTTTCGGTCTGCTACGACATGCGCTTTCCGGAGATGTATCGGCCCATGTCGGCCGCCGGCGCGCAGTGGTTCACCGTCCCGGCCGCTTTCACCGTGCCAACCGGCCGCGCGCACTGGGAGACGCTGCTGCGGGCACGTGCGATCGAGAACTTATGCTTCGTGGTCGCGGCCGCGCAATGGGGACGGCACGCCAACGGGCGCGAGACCTACGGTGACAGCATCATCATCGATCATTGGGGCCGCGTGCTCGCGCGGCTGCCGCAAGGGCAGGGCGTCATCGTCGCGCAGCTCGATCTGGCCGCGCAACGCGCCGCACGCCAGGATTTCCCGGCGCTGTCGCATCGGATAATGTGACCGTCATGACCGAGCTCACCTCCCAGGCCTTGACCGATCCGCTGCGCACCGCGCGCGAGGGCATCCTGGCGCCCGCGGGGCTCGACGTCGGCCGGGTCGAGCAGGCGCTCGGATTGGTACTCGGTTCGGCCGTGGATTCGGCGGACCTGTACTTTCAGCTCTCGCGCGAGGAGAGCTGGGGACTGGAGGACGGTATCGTCAAGGAAGGCAGCGCCAGCATCGAACAGGGTGTGGGCGTGCGTGCACTGGCCGGGGAGAAAACCGGCTTCGCGTATTCGGACGAAATCATGATGCCGGCACTCGAAGAGGCAGCGCGCGCCGCGCGCGCCATCGCCGTGCGGCAGGGCAGCGGCACGGTGCAGGCCTGGCAACCGGTGACGGGTCACAGGCTCTACCTTCCGACCGATCCGCTGCACAGCCTGCCCGACACGGAGAAGATCGGATGGCTCGAACGCGTTGACCGCGAGACGCGACGCATCGATCCGCGTGTCGTGCAGGTCATGGCGAGCGTGCACGCGGTCCATGAGCTGATTCTGATCGCATCCAGCGACGGCGTTCTGGCCGGCGACGTGCGGCCGCTGGTGCGCATGAACGTCACCGTCATCGTCGAGCAGGGCGGACGGCGCGAGCAGGGCTACGCCGGATGCGGTGGCCGCTATACGCTCGACCGGCTGGTCGCGAATGACCGCCCGCTCGCACTGGGAGCCGAAGCGGTGCGCCAGGCGCTGGTCAACCTCGAGGCCGTGCCGGCGCCGGCGGGCAGCATGACGGTGGTACTCGGTCCGGGGTGGCCCGGCGTGCTGCTGCACGAAGCCATCGGTCATGGACTCGAAGGGGATTTCAATCGCAAGGGGACCTCGGCCTTCAGCGGTCGCATCGGCGAACGAGTCGCGGCCCAGGGCTGCACCGTTGTCGATGATGGCGCCATGGCGTCGCGTCGCGGCTCGCTCAACATCGACGATGAGGGTACGCCCACGCAGTGCACGACACTCATCGAGGATGGCGTGCTATGCGGCTACATGCAGGATCGGCTCAATGCACGGCTCATGGGTGGCCGCTCGACCGGCAACGGCCGGCGCGAGTCCTTCGCACACGTGACCATGCCGCGCATGACCAATACCTACATGCGTGCCGGTCCCCATGACCCCGGCGAGATTCTCGCCTCGGTGCAGCGGGGGATCTACGCGGTGAACTTCGGCGGTGGCCAGGTGGACATCACCTCCGGCAAATTCGTGTTCTCGGCCAGCGAGGCCTACCTGATCGAGAACGGCCGAATAGGTAAGCCGATCAAGGGCGCAACACTCGTGGGCAATGGCCCCGATGTGCTGCTGCGCGTGTCCATGGTCGGCAACGATCTGAAACTCGATGAAGGCATCGGCGTGTGCGGCAAGGAAGGCCAGAGCGTACCGGTGGGAGTGGGCCAGCCGACGCTGCGCGTGGATGGGCTCACCGTCGGTGGCACCGCCTAGCGATTGCGCTCGGGCAGATCCGTGAAGCGATCGTTGAGCACCGTCGTCGAGACGTGCTGATGCTCGGTCGAGTGGCGATGGCGCGCGCGCTCGTCGATATACAGCAGCTCGTGTTGCCCGATCGTCACGACATCGCCGTCATTGAGATTGTGATAGCGCACGCGCTTGGAATGCAGAAAGATCCCGTTGGTGCTGTTGAGATCCTCGATGACGCAGCTCTGTGCCGTGGTAACGATCTGGCAGTGATGACGGCTGACGAACCGGCTGTCGATCTGCAAGTCATTGGCGGGCGTACGGCCGATGATCAGCCGCCCGGGAAACAGCTCGTGCTCGCTGACGGTTTGGCCCGCCGTTGCGAGCAGGATCCGCGCCAGCGGTACCCCGGAGGAGCTTTCCGGTACCGAGACATACGCGCCGCCCGCAGCGTTAGCGGGGCCGGCCGGATCGCCGCGCATCAGCCGTGTGCCGGTGCGTGACGCATATTCGACCCAGTGCAGCTCGTTAACGGCTCCCTGCACATCTTCGAGCAGCACCACGTCGCGGGCATGAGTCGACGCTGACAGCATGGCGGTATCGCACAGCGAATTGATCAGTCGCGGCACCCCGCCGGTGTAGCGAAACAGCATTTCAAAAGTGTCGGCGGCGAAGATTTCACGGCCTTGCGAACCGGCCACTTCCAGGCGATGACGAATGTAGGCGTGCATCTCGCCGCTCGAAAGGGCCGGCAGATGGAAACGCAGGCGCACGCGTTGCGTGAGCTGCTCGAGCTCCGGCGCATCGAGCTTATCGTTGAGCTCGGGCTGGCCGGCCAGAATGATGCGCAGGACCTTGTCCTTGGTGGTCTCGACGCCGGAGAGCAGGCGGATCTCCTCGAGCACCCGCGCCGACAGATTCTGCGCCTCATCGACCACGAGCATGATCTTGCGGCCCGAGGAGTACTGCTCGATCAGAAAGTCGTTGATGGTGGCCAGCAGTTCGGCCTTTTTCATGCGAAAGGGCTTGAAGCCGAAAGCCACGAGTACCGACTGCAGGAACTCGCTCGAGGAGACCTGCGTCTGGTTGATCCGGGCCACCAGCACGTCCTTTTCCAGCTCGAGCAGGAAGGTCTCGATCAGCGTGGTCTTGCCACAACCGATCTCGCCGGTGATCACGACGAAGCCGTCAGTGAACCAGATGGTCGATTCCATGTACGCCTTGGCGCGCGCGTGCGCCTGGCTCAGGTACAGGAATTCAGGGTCGGGGCTGAGCCGGAACGGCAGCTCCCGGAGTTTGAACAGCTCAAGATACATCGACGTTGGCCGGTCTCGCAGCGTTGTTGCGCGTCAGGATACTACGGCTGCAACGGCAGTTGCGGATAAAGCCGTTGCAGAATGCGTGCGGCCCGCAAATCCCGCCGACGGGCACTCGATTCCACGATCGTGCAGTGGCCGAGTTTCCGGCCGTGACGCGGTTCCTTGCCGTACTGGTGTAAATGCAACCCGGATTCCGCCAGGAGCGACTTGCGCTGCGGCATCTTACCGATCAGATTGATCATGGCGGCGTGACCCAGAGCCCGGGTATCGCCCAACGGCAGACCAGCGATGGCGCGTACGTGGTTCTCGAACTGACTGGTGCATGCGCCTTCCAGCGTCCAATGGCCCGAGTTGTGTACACGGGGCGCCATCTCATTTGCCACGAGCCGGCCGCGACGCACGAAGAACTCGATGGCCAGTACCCCGACGTAGCTGAAGGCCTCGAGTACGCGACGCAGTGACTGTGTCGCGGCCCGCAGTAATGCCGGGGCGTGCCAGGGCGCCAGAGTCAGTCGCAGGATGCCGTCGGCGTGATAGTTGCGATTGAGCGGATAGATCCGGATGTCGCCGCGCCGTCCACGCACACCGATAATCGATACCTCGTACTCGAACGGTACGAATTCCTCGTAGATCAGCGGCACGTTGCCGATGAGTTCCCAGGCACGCTCACGATCCTCAGGGTGCCTCAGTACGAACTGGCCTTTGCCGTCGTACCCGAGGCGGCGCGTCTTCAGAACGCCTGGCAGGCCGATGCGGCCGATGGCGCGATCCAGTCCCGCGCGCGAGTCCACCGGCCAGAAGCGAGTCGTGGGAATTCCCAGGCGCTCGAAGGTGCGTTTCTCGTTCATTCGGTCCTGCGCCGCGGCCAGGGCCCGCAGTGGTGGCGCGATGCGCGCACGGGTTCCGCGAGCAGCCGTGCGCAATGCCTCGACCGAGATGTTTTCCCAGTCGAAGCTGATCACCTCGCTGCGCTCGGCCAGTTGCCGCAACAGCGCAGGATCGGTGAACTCGCCGGTCAGCACGGGCGCGAAACGACCGGCCGGCGTGGCAGCGCTGCGATCGAGAAACAGGAAGTCCAGACCGAGCGGGTAGCCCGATAGCGCCAGCATCGCGCCGAGCTGACCGGCGCCGACGACACCGATAGTCACGCGCGTGGATCGGGGTTGGCCAGCACCGCGGCGGTCTGCGCCTGGCGCGCGCGCAGCAGCGCCTCGGCAATCGATGGATGCCGTGCCGCCAGTATCGAGGCGGCGAACAGCGCGGCATTGGTCGCCCCGGCAACACCCACTGCAAAGGTCGCCACCGGCACGCCGGCCGGCATCTGCACGATGGAGAGCAGCGAATCCAGACCATTGAATGCACGCGATTGCACCGGAACACCGAGCACCGGCAATGCCGTCTTCGCCGCCGTCATGCCCGGCAGGTGCGCGGCGCCGCCTGCACCCGCGATCAGCACTTCCAGACCGCGCGAGGCCGCCGTACTTGCGTATTCAAACAGCAGATCGGGCGTGCGATGGGCCGACACCACGCGGGTCTCATAGGCCACGCCGAGCTTGTCGAGACATTCGGCGGCCGCACTCATCGTCTCCCAATCGGACGATGAGCCCATGATGATGCCAACCAGGGCCTTCATCGCGGCATCTTAGCATCACGCGCCCTGGCACCACGGACCTTGAGGTCCGGCGCGTGCAGGGCCAGCGCCCGCTCGATCGGCGCGGGGTCGATGTCGCGCATGAGTCGGCCGATGTATTGACGGGCCCGCGCCGAAGCCGAGCGGCTGCGCAGGCGCTGGGTTTCGAGCAGTGCCTCGAGCAGGGGCGGCGGCAGATCGAATCGTTGCAGTTGCTGTGGTTTGAGCCCGAGAAGGTGCTCGCCCAGGCGCTGCAGCGCCTCGGCATTGCGCTTGCGCGCCGAGCGGCTCGGCCGCTCCTGCTCCTGCGGTTCCTCGTTGTCGCTTTCGTCGTCGCTGATGTGACTCCCGGTGCTCATGCCGCGGTCCAGGCTGATTCTGTACCTGCCTCGCAAACGCGATAGGCGTTGCTCGGCGGAATCAGCCACGACGACAACTCGTATCCGCGCACGGAGGTCCGACACCTGGACCCGATCAGGATATTGCGGGCCGCATTGACGTCCCGGTCGTGCGACTCACCACAGTCGCGACAGATCCATGATCTTACAGTCAACCCATTGACCCCTCGCGGACCACTCAAGGCCCCGCAGGTGGAACAGGTGCCGCTGGTGTGTCTTTCGTTGACGACTTCAAATGTCCTGGCAGCCTGCTGGCTCTTGTAATCCAGCTTGAGCCGATGGGCCGCTTGGCGTTTCTGGGCATAGTGGGTACAAATCGACTGAATCGTATCGGCGCCAATCTTGTCAAAATATTGGGTTGCGCCGGCAGTCAGATTGCACAGGTCAAAGCCGCTCATCCACTTACGCTTGAGATCCGTGCGAGTCGCAGCCTTCAGGCTCGTTTCGTTGCAGTAGTTGAACACCTCGTTCACTTCCACGGCTGCAGCATTGAGCCATGGATAGGCTTCCGCACGAGCCTTCAACCGAAGCGTGCGCGTGAACGAGAGCGGCATGAGCGTATTATCGCTCTTCACAGGCGTTCGTGCTCCACAGAGTTTCGCAACTCACGGGTGGGTCGCGAGGTCCATGTCGCTTCATCGTGGGTCATGATGGTACAGCGCAGCTTGGGTTGCAGGTAAGGAAGGCGGATGTCGCAGCAGGTCGATGCTTCACGGATCAGCGAACTTAAAGACACCGTTGCCGCGGCGCTCGAGCAGGCGCGCGCGGCCGGCTTAAGCCACGCCGAAGCGGATGCGAGCCTGCAGCGCGGCTTGACCGTGACCGTGCGGCTCGGCGAAGTCGACACCATCGAGTATCACCGCGACCGCGGCCTCGCAGTCACCGTCTACGTCGGCAAGGCCAAGGGATCCGCCAGCACCGCGGATCTGCGCGCCGAGGCCGTGCGCGAGACCGTGGACAAAGCGGCCGCCATAGCGCGCCACACGGCGGCAGATGAGTGCGCGGGACTCGCCGATCCGGCGGCACTCGCGCGGGAGATTCCGGACCTGGATCTGTATCACCCCTGGGACCTCGCGCCGGAAGAGGCCGTGACGCTCGCGCGTGAGTGCGAGGCAGCGGGTCTGGCCTGCGATGCGAGGCTGCGCAATTCCGAGGGCGGCACCGTGACGACGCACAGTGGCGTGCGTGTCTACGGCAATAGCCACGGCTTCCTGCAGGGCTACCCGAGCACCAGTCACAGCATCAGTTGCGCGCTGGTGGCGCAGGATGGCGATGACATGCAGCGCGACTACTGGTACACGGTCGCACGCCGCGCGCAGGCACTCGAGGATGCGGCCGCCATCGGACGCCGCGCCGCCGAGCGCGCGCTGCGGCGGCTCGGCGCGCGCCAGCTCACCACGCGACGTGCGCCGGTGCTGTACGCGCCCGAGCTCGCCCGCGGGCTGTTCGGCCACTTCGTGGGCGCCATCCGTGGATCGAGCCAGTATCGCCGCACCTCGTTCCTGCTTGAGGCCGCGGGCAAGCCGGTGTTTCCGGATTTCCTGCAGATTGCGGAGCGTCCGCATCTGCCGCAGGGACTTGCCAGCAGCCCGTTCGATGCCGAGGGAGTCACGACGCGCGACCGTGAACTGGTCCGCGACGGCGTCTTGACCGGGTACGTGCTGGGCAGCTATTCGGCGCGCAGGCTGGGACTTGGCACCACCGGCAATGCCGGCGGCATTCACAATCTGCTGGTCAGCGCCAGCAGTTCCGACTGCGGCTTCGAGCAGATACTGCGGCAAATGGGCGAGGGGCTGCTGGTCACCGAACTCATGGGGCCTGGCGTCAACGGTGTGACCGGCGACTACTCGCGCGGCGCCAGTGGCTTCTGGGTCGAAGGCGGTGCGATCGCGTTTCCGGTGCACGAGGTGACGATCGCCGGCAATCTGCGCGATATGTTCCGCGGCATCGTCGCTGTCGGCACGGACATCGATACGCACGGCGCCATCCGCACCGGCTCGGTTCTCATCGACGCCATGACCATCGCGGGCGAATAGAAACCGCGCGAACAACTACCGATCTGCGCGCGAGGCCTCGATGAGCTCGCTCAGCGTCATGGACGCAAACAGCTGCGCCCGGGTGCGATCGAGCTGATCGCAAAATGCCTCGACTGCGGCAGGCACCGTTGGCGAATGGTAGGTTGGCCGGCTGCTCTGGGCGCGGGCGCTGAGCACGATATCGATCGGACGAATCGCGTCCGCATCGCGCGCCAGTTGCAGGCTGCCATCGGCGGCCGTCGCCAGGTAGCCCGCGGCCGTCAGTCCGCGGCAGATGCGTGCGACCGCAAGGTCCGGATATTCCAGGCGCATGGCGAGAACAGGGACGGTCCAGGGCGGAGCGCGATCGCGCGCCCGCTCGGCGATCAGATACATGAGCCCTAAGGCGAGGCGCTCGACATCGGCGCCGGAGAGACGCGGCTCATTCAGACCCTCGCGCAGGTAGCCCGGATTCTGCGCATAGAAGGAAAGCCGGGCGCCGAGCAGCAGGATGGTCCAGCCGAAATAAGTCCATAGCAGCGCTGCGATCATGATGGCGAAGCCCGCGTAGACCAGCGTCAGTCGCGCCGAATACAGCACGAATTCGCTGAAGTAGCGGCCCACGGCCTCCCACAGGATGCCCGCGGTGACGCCGCCGATGAGCGCTGGCCGCAATCGCACGCGGGTGTTGGGAATGGCGATGTAGAGTGCGGTCAACAGGATGGAGACCAGCGCGTACGGTGCTATCCGCAACGCCGAGTCCGTGAGGCGATCCAACAGCGGCAACTCGGTGAGCGCGCGCAGCTGCGTGCTGTCGGCCGCCAGTCGCGAGAACCCCGCCACCACGGCCAGCAGCAGCGGACCTGCCAGCAGCAGGGTGAGATAGTCGGCGCTGCGGCGCGCGATGCTGCGCGGGATCTCGATGCGCCAGGCGAAGTTGAACCCGTCCTCCACCTTGCGCAAGGTGCCGATCAGTGTCCAGACCAGAAATCCGAGGCCGAGGGAGCTCACCACGCCGCCATGGACGTTGCGGGCGTAGGCCATGACGCGATCGGTCAATTTGTCGGAGGCGGCTCCCATGGGAGCGAAGAAATCGTGCACCAGCGGCCGCAGTACATCCTGCGCGTGGAACGTGGCCAGCACCCCGAAGCTTAAGGCCAGCAGTGGAATGATCGACAGCAGGCTCGCGTACACCAGGCCCGTCGCGTGCAGGTTCAGCCTGCCATCGGCCAGGTCGCGCAGCAGCGCATAGGGAAATCGTGCCGCGCGGCGCAGCCGCGCCACCATTCCCGCCTGGCGCGAGGCCGGTCCGAACAGCAGCTGATCCGGCAGCGCGCACAATCGGTCCCAGGCGATGCGCACCCGGTTAATAGGGTCGGTAGGGGCGGGGCTCAAGTGGTGCGCGTGGCAGCGGCACCGGCAGCCGAAGTCAGGCGCCGCAGCGCTTCCCGGTAGTTCTGGCTGGTACGGGCGATGATATCGGCCGGCAGGCGCGGGCCTGGAGCACGCTTGTTCCAGTCCAGTGTCTCGAGATAGTCGCGCACGAATTGCTTGTCGAAGGAGGGCGGGCTCGTGCCGACGCGCCAGGTGTCGGCGGGCCAGAAGCGCGATGAGTCCGGCGTCAGCACTTCATCGATGAGCATGAGCCGGCCGGCATCGTCGAGGCCGAATTCGAACTTGGTGTCGGCGATGATGATGCCGCGAGCCCGCGCATGCTCGGATGCCAGGGCGTAGATCGCCAGCGCGGCCGAGCGGACTGCCTCGGCCGTGGGGCCACCGATGAGGCTGACGACCTCATCGAAGGAAATATTCTGATCGTGCTGCCCTAAGGCCGCCTTGGTGGCGGGCGTGAACAGCGGTGTCGGCAGTTGCTGGGCCTGGCGCAGGCCCGCGGGCAGAGCGATGCCGCACAGGCTGCCGCCCGCCTGGTAGTCCTTCCAGCCCGAACCAATCAGATAGCCGCGCACCACCGCTTCCAGCGGCAGGGCCCGCAGGCGCTTGACGATGACCGCGCGGCCTTCGATCTGCGCGAGGTCGGCGGCATCGCGCACCACGCTCGCGAGGCTCTGGCCGGTCAGGTGGTTGGGAATCAGGCCGGCCGTGCGCGCAAACCAGAACCGCGAGATCTCGTCGAGGACGTGACCCTTGCCGGGAATCGGATCGGGCAGCACCACGTCGAAGGCGGAGAGCCGGTCCGTCGTGACGATCAGCAGACGCTCGGCATCGAGTGCATAAATGTCGCGCACCTTGCCGCGGTGCAGCCTTGTCAGGCCTTTGAGGTCGGTGTCGTATACGGTGCTTGGGCTGGGCGTCACGGGCTTCGTGGCCAAGGCTTGCTACCATGGCCGGCGCGTAGAAGGGGGCGCGCATCTTGACATGAATTGGGCAGGAAAAGTCATCGGTGGCGTGCTCGGACTGGCAACCCTGGGGCCATGGGGCGCCGTGCTGGGCGCGCTGATCGGGCATCAGTTCGATACCGGCGCGGGCTTGGGCTCGCTGCTGGGCGGCGGCGCCGATCCGGCCCGGGTCAATGCGCTGTTTTTCCCCACCACTTTCCGCGTCATGGGGCATATCGCAAAGGCCGACGGCCGCGTTTCCGAACAGGAGATCTCCTCGGCACGCGCGGTCATGCACGCGCTGCGTCTGAACCCTGAGCAGATGCTCTCGGCGATGGGCTATTTCAACGAGGGCAAGCAGGCGTCCTACGACCTGGACGCAGCCCTGCGGCAGCTGCGCGGCGCGATCGCGCCTCACCCCGAGCTGGCGAATTTCTTCGTCGAGATTCAGTTGCAGGCGGCGCTCGGCGGCGATGGGCTGTCGGAACTGCCGCTTGCGCGGCTGCGGCGCGTGGCACTGCTGCTGGGCCTGGGGCAGGCGCAGTTTGCGCGCCTGGAGAGCATGCTGCGCTGGAGCCACGCAGGCGCGGGCGCGGGCGCGGGCGCGGGCGCCGGCACCGGGGCGGGCGCGGGCGCGGGCGCACGAGCCGGAGGTGAGGATCGCATTGCGCAGGCCTACAGCCTGCTCGAGGCCACGCCGTCGATGAGCGATGAGCAGATCATCAAAGCTTACCGACGGCAAATGAGCCGTCACCATCCCGACAAGCTCCAGGCCAACGGCCTGCCGGACTCGATGCTCGAGCGCGCCAAGGAGCGCACGCAGCAGATCCAGACGGCCTACGAGGCAATTCGCGCCCGTCGCGGCATGCGCTAGACTCGAGCGCATGCAGCTCATCGCTCCCTCGATTCTGTCAGCGGATTTCGCGCGCCTGGGCGAAGAGGTCGAGTCGGTGATCGCCGCGGGCGCCGACGTCGTGCATTTCGACGTCATGGACAATCACTACGTGCCGAACCTCACGATCGGGCCGGTGGTGTGCGAGTCGCTGCGCCGCTACGGCATCAAGGCGCCCATCGATGTGCATCTGATGATCCGGCCGGTCGATCGCATCGTGCCGGATTTCGCGGCCGCCGGTGCCACCTACATCAGCTTTCATCCCGAGGCCAGCGAACACGTCGACCGGACGATTGCGCTGATTCGCGAACACGGCTGCAAGCCCGGGCTCGTGTTCAATCCCGCCACGCCACTCGACTGGCTCGACTACACGCTCGGCGAACTGGACCTGGTGTTGCTGATGTCGGTGAACCCCGGCTTCGGTGGCCAGAAGTTCATCCCCGGCGTGCTGCCGAAGATTGCCGAGGTGCGCCGCCGGGTCGCGGCCAGCGGGCGCGACGTGCGCGTGGAAGTGGACGGCGGCATCAAGGTGGACAACATTGCGGCGGCGGCGAAGGCGGGCGCAGACATGTTCGTGGCGGGCTCGGCCATCTTCGGCAGCAAGGATTACGCGGCGACGATCCGCTCGATGCGCTCGGCACTGGTCAAATAAACCCTGGCTCCTAGTCTTCGTCATCCTCGTCGTCGTCGCCTTCCACGGGTGCAACGGCGCGCGGCCGCTCCTGCGGGCGATCGCGCTTGGGTGAGGCCGGCACGATGACCGGGCGCGTCTTCATCTTCGGACGCGCGTTGAACACGACGATGGTCTTGCCGGTGGCACGCAGCAGGCCCTGGTCTTCCAGCACCTTGAGCACACGGCCGGCCATCTCGCGCGAGCAGCCCACGAGGCGCGAGAGCTCCTGGCGCGACACCTTGATCTGCATGCCTTCCGGATGCGTCATGGCATCGGGCTCTTCGCACAGGCCGGTGATCGCATGGGCCACCCGTCCGGTGACATCGACGAACGCCAGGTCGCCGAGCTTGCGATTGGTGCGATCCAGGCGGGTCGCGAGCTGAGTGGCCAGCTCGAAGATCAAACCGGGGCTTTCGGTGGCCACCTGGCGGAACCGCGGATAGGTCATCTCCGCAAGTTCGCAGGCATTGCGCGTGCGCACCCAGGCGCTGCGCGTGGGCTGTTCGTAGAACAGGCCCATCTCGCCGAAGAACTGTCCCTTATTGAGGTAGGCAAGGACCATCTCATTGCCCTCTTCGTCCTCGATCATGACTTCGACCGATCCACTGATGATGTAGTAGAGGACATCGGGCAGGTCGCCGGCGTGAATCAGCACGGTCTTGGAAGGCACCGTGCGAATGCGGCAATAGCTCAGGAAACGGTTGATCGCAGGAATGTCGCTTAAGGGTCTGACATTCTCTTCCATGATTAGCTGGCCTTCATAACGTAATGCAAGCGATGACGCTTGCGGCCTTTTATTACACCTGTCGTGCTGGCCGCAAGTGACAATTGATCCATCGAACCCCTCAGAGCCAATACGCGGTGCCGGTCATGACCCTGGCGGCCATGCGCATGAGCCCTGGAATCGGCGTCGGCAAATCCGCGGCGCCGCGCGCGCGTGCGGACTGGCCGTGGGCCGACTCCTCGTTTTTCATGTGCTGCACGATGCCGCGGCTGCGCAGATCCGAAGCCGGCAATCGGTCAAGATGACTGGCCAGGTGTCCTTCCACCTGCGCTTCGGTCTCGGTCATCAGCCCCAGGCTCACGGCGTCGCCGAACACCGCCGCGGCTACCCCCAGGCCGAAGGAGCCGAGGTACCAGAGCGGATTGAGGACGCTGGGCCGCGATCCGAGTTCGCTCAAGCGCTCCTCGCACCAGGCAAGATGATCGGCTTCCTCATTGGCGGCGCGCTCGAGGAATGCGCGCGTCTGGCTCGAGCGCGACAGGGCGGCCTGTCCCCGGTAGAGCCCCTGCGCGGCGATCTCCCCGGCATGATTGACGCGCATCAGGCCGGCCGAATGACGTCTTTCGCCGGGGGTCATCGAGCCGGTATCGGCGGGCAGGTCGGGCTGGCGGGCGCTGCGGGCGGGCGCAAACAGCGTCCGCAGCGTCTGATCCGCGACATTGAGTACCGAATCGAGGACGTCGCCAGCCAACATGGCGACATTATATGTCATACCGCAGCACGACCGCCGTTTTGCAATGCTGCGGGCCCTTGAGTACACTTCCGGCCCTTTTTGAGGTTCCAGGTTCCAAGGATACGTGGGATGAAGACCGAATTCGCCAAGCCGGCGACCGTCCGCGGGGATTGGTATGTCATTGACGCCAGTGGCAAAACACTGGGTCGTTTGTGCTCCCGTATTGCGCTGCGGCTCAAGGGCAAGCACAAGGCGGATTACAGTCCCCATGTCGACATGGGTGATCACATCGTCGTGCTGCACGCGGATAAGATCGCGGTGACCGGCCACAAGCTCGACGACAAAATCTACTACCACCACACCGGCCACCTGGGCGGTATCAAGTCCATCGCCCTCGGCAAACTGCTCAAGGAGCACCCCGAGCGCGCGATCCAGTTTGCGGTCAAGGGCATGCTGCCGAAGACGACGCTGGGCCGGAAGATGTTTCGCAAGCTGCACGTGTTCGCGGGCGATAAGCATCCGCACTCGGCGCAGCAGCCCAAGCCGCTCGAAATTTAAGGATACCAACGAACTGTATGGCTGCTTCCACGAACTACGGCACCGGTCGGCGCAAGAGCGCCACGGCGCGTGTGCATCTCTCGCCCGGCAAGGGCCAGATCACCATCAACCAGCGTCCGATCGATGAGTTCTTCGGTCGTGAGACCGGTCGCATGATCGTGCGGCAGCCGCTCGAGCTGGTACAGATGGCAACGACCTTCGACATCACCGTTAAGGTCGACGGCGGCGGCATCACCGGCCAGGCCGGCGCCATCCGTCACGGTATTGCCCGGGCGCTGATGGATTACGACGAGTCCCTTCGCAAGCCCCTGCGTCAGGCCGGGTTCGTCACGCGCGACGCGCGCGAGGTCGAACGCAAGAAGGTCGGACGGCGCAAGGCGCGTCGCGGTACGCAATACTCCAAGCGTTGACGTAGACTCGGCGGGTCGATCGATACCGCTGGGGGATCGTCTAGTGGTAGGACTGCGGACTCTGACTCCGCCAACCTAGGTTCGAATCCTAGTCCCCCAGCCAAGCTCCTCGAGCCTGGCGTTCAGATCTGCTCTATGCCCGCCGCCGTGCCGACGATCAGCAGGTCGGCGCTCCTGCGGGCGAACAACCCCACGGTTACCACTCCCACGATGTGATCGATGGCGCTCTCGAGCGCGCGTGGATCATTGATGGTGAGGCCATGGACATCGAGGATGTGATTGCCGTTGTCGGTAACGACGCCTTCGCGCCAGACCGGACGGCCGCCCAGCTGCTGCAGATGGCGGGCAACGTGCGTGCGCGCCATCGGGATCACTTCCACGGGTAGCGGAAACCGGCCGAGGGTCTCCACCAGCTTGCTGTCGTCGATGATGCAGACGAAACGCCCGGCAGCCGCGGCCAGGATCTTTTCCCGCGTCAACGCGGCACCGCCGCCCTTGATCAGCGCCCGTTCGCGCGTGGCTTCATCAGCCCCGTCGATATACAGCGGCAGCTCATCGACATCGTTCAGATCCAGTACCTCGATGCCGTGCGAGCGCAGGCGTGCGCTGCTGCCCTCCGAGCTCGAAACCGTGCCGCGCAGCCGGAGTCTCCCAACTTCCTGCGCCAGCAGATCGATCATCACATTGACGGTCGAGCCAGTGCCAACACCCAGGATCGTGCCGGCGCGAACCTGTGCCAGTGCGGCACGCGCGGCCCGCTGCTTGCGCAGCTGCGTCGGATCGGAAGCGGGTATGGAGGGATTAGTCATCGCCAGATACGACAGTGCCCGCATGAGCGGGCACTGTTTGAAGCTTTGAAGTGCGGCGAGCGAGGATGTTATCCAAGCCCGCCGCTGCTGAAGGCCTTACTTCTTTTTCGAAGCTTTCTTTTTTGCCTTCTTCTTTGCTTTCGCCATGACTAGCTCTCCATGTCAGGTTAGTCCGGGGACCGAGTATATACACGCGTTGCAAAATTACAAGCAAGCGAGTATGCGAACTTGCATGTGTGATCTTGCTCACATGGCGCATTGGCCATTCACTCGAGCGCGATGATGAATCGCCAGTGAGCTTCTTCGACCGGCATGACCGACAAACGATTGCCCGTGCGCAGCACGATCATGCCTTCTAAAGCGCTGCCCGCGTGCTTGCGCAGCTCATCGAGCGTGATGATGCGCTTCAGGCGCCGCACCAGTTTCACATCGAAGGTATACCAGCGCGGGTCCGCGGCGCTGCTCGCCGCATCGTAGTGATCGTCGCGGGGATCGAGGGCGGTACGGTCCGGATAGGCCGCGCGCACCACGCTGACGATGCCGGCAATGCCGGGTTGCTCGCAGCTGGAATGATATAAAAAGGCCTGATCGCCCTTGCGGATCTGATCGCGGATGAGATTGCGCGCCTGGTAATTGCGTACGCCTTCCCAACTCGTGGTCCTGGACCGGGCGGCTGCCAGCTCGTCGATACCGAACACGGAAGGCTCGGTCTTGATGAGCCAGTGCTTCAAAAGTACTCCACACCGTCTTCGGTAACGATCGCATCCAGCGGCACGTCATGCCGTCCGAGCTCGATGTGATCGACGCGCTGGCAGGCGAAGGCAACGCCCACCAGCAGCGGCCGGTGCCAGCTGTGTCGGCGGCGGCGAAATGCGAACACCCGATCGTAGTAGCCGGCGCCGGACCCTAAGCGCGTGCCCGCGCCATCGAAGCCGAGCAGCGGCATGAGCACCACCGAGAGTGAGCGCGCGGGCATGATCTGGGCCGTGCCGGGCTCGGGAATGCCGTGGCGATTGAACAGCGCCAGTTCCCCGTGGTCGCGCGCGAACAGCATGGCGCGCGCACGGTAGTTACTGATGCGGGGCAGGTAGACCGGGCAGCGGCGACGGCGCGCCAGTGCGCGCAGCGCCTCGGTGCTCACTTCCAGTCCGACCGACACGTAGAGGCCGATGGGGCGCGCGCCTTGCAGCCAGCGGGTGGCCGCGACATGGCGTGTGATGGCGTGTGCGGCCGCGGCGCGTCCGGCGGCGCCGAGTGCACGCCGCCGCGCGCGCAGCAGTTGCCGCAGCGCATCGCGCCTGGCGATGAACTCGCCTGCGGCGGCGGGGATGACCGGCGCGGCGGTTGTGGAATTCAAGGGGCGTCACCCGCAGATGCCGTTGCGAACCGTTGCTCTCGACCGGAGCAACAAGTGGGATCACCTGCGACAGGTAAGGCTTTCTGCTGCAAGGCAGACCTGCACAGTGCTGTCAGCAAGGCTATCGATCCCTTGGGTGTTTCAATTAGGGCCGAGAGGTAACCCAGTCCACTTGTCGAACACCGCAGGCGACGCTTGCGATGACTCTACACCAAAGCGCAGGAAACTGGCGTAAGACACAGCTCACATCTGGCCCGAACGACTAGAGTTCGAGCTGCTGTCCCTTCTGCAAGGAAGATTCGACACGTTCGCGCATGGTTTTGAGGCGATGTCCGACTTCCTGCTCGGTGCCGGTTTCGCGCGCGCGCAATGTAATGAGTTCATGCGCCAGGTTCAGTGCGGCCATGACGGCAATGCGGTCCAGGCCGACGATCTTGCCGCTGTCGCGGATCTCGCGCATGCGGCCATTGAGATACTCGGCACTGTCGAGCAGCTCGGTGCGCTCCTCTGGAGCGCAGGCCACCATGTATTCCTTTTCGAGGATGCGAACGCTCAAGGGGCGCGCTTCGCGCTCGCTCACGCGCTGTGCTCCATCGACTTGAGGCGCCCGATCATGGCTTCGACCCGGGTGCGCACCTGCTCGCTCCGGTGCAACAGCGATGTTTTCTCCGATGCCAGGGTATCCTGGCGAGACCGCAGCGCGCGGTTCTCTTCCTTGAGCTGATGCATCGTCGCAAGCAACTCATCGATGCGCTTTTCGAGGCGTTTGAGCTCGAGTTCGACCGCAGAGGAACGATTGGGGTCTGTCATGGCAAAACTATAGTTCCCTCCCGTCTGACAGGTCAACGGAATCCTGACGAAGACGCCCCGGAGCGGTTTGTGTTGCGGTTGGCGCAGCGCCTGCATACCATTTTGGAGTGACCGGGCATCATGATTATTCGCAGATCCAGAGCACACTGGCTGCCTCGCACGCGCTGGCCGATGCCGCCGAGGCACACGGCACCCTGGCCGGGGCGCTGTGCGCCCTGGTGCCCTACCGCCTCGAGGATTGGCTGGCGGAGATTCTTCCCGAGGGCGTGCAAGCCGCCAGCACCGATCCGGCGCTGCAGATGCTCTACGCGGGCACGGTCGCGGCACTGTCGGATCGGCAGATGGACTTCGATCTGCTCATTCCCGATGACGATCGGCCGATCGAGGAGCGCACGCAGGCACTGACGGCCTGGTGCAGCGGATTTCTCTACGGCCTGGGCAGCAACGGTGCCGCCGATCCGCAGCGTTTACCGGGCGATCTGGGCGAAATCGTCCGCGATCTGACCGAAATCACCCACGCCGATGTCGACAATACCGACACCGCCGAGGCCAACGAATCGGCCCTTGCGGAGCTGGTGGAATTCGTGCGCGTCGGGGTGCAGCTGGTATTCGATGAGCTCGAGCCGCTGCGCGAGCGTCATACCGTCCCCGGACAGGTGCTGCACTGATGGGCGCGTTGCCGCGCTATTTACCTTAAGCTGCGTCGCCGATAGCCCGCCCCTTCATGCCCTCCCCTTAAGTATCGAGGCATTCATGGCCGAAGCATCCAAGGTCGAATTCGCGCGACGCCGCCGGGCGCTCATGCGTCTGATGGGGCGCGATGCCATCGCGGTCGTACCGTCCGCCCCGGTGCGGCAGCGGAATAACGATGTCGAATACAACTATCGCCAGGACAGCGACTTCTACTACCTGACCGGCTTCAGCGAGCCGGACGCGGTGGCGGTGCTGATCCCGGGCCGCGAGGCGGCCGAGTACGTCCTGTTCGTGCGCGAGCGCAACCGTGAACGCGAGATCTGGGACGGCAAGCGCGCCGGTCCGGACGGCGCCGTCGAAGAGTACGGCGCTGACGATGCCTTCCCGATTACCGATATCGACGAGATCCTGCCCGGGATGCTCGAGGGCCGCCAGCGCGTGTTCTATACGATGGGTCTGAACCAGGAGTTCGATCAGCGCGTGATCGGCTGGGTCAATTCGCTGCGCGCCCAGGCGCGCAGCGGGATGCATCCGCCGCAGGAATTCGTCGCGCTCGATCACGCCCTGCATGACATGCGCCTGTTCAAGAGCCGCGGCGAGGTCAACCTCATGCGTCGCGCGGGTCAGATTGCCGCCGATGCGCACGTGCGCGGCATGCGCTTCTGCCGCCCGGGACGCATGGAATACGAGGTCATGGCGGAACTGCTGCACGAGTTCAATCGCCATGGCGCGGACATTTCCTACCACCCCATCGTCGGCGGCGGCGCGAATTCCTGCGTGCTGCACTACCGCGACAACAGCGCCCGCCTCAACGACGGCGACCTGCTGCTGGTGGATGCGGGCTGCGAATATGGCTACTACGCCTCCGACATCACGCGCACCTATCCCGTGAACGGCCGCTTTACGCCCGAACAGCGCGCCGTGTACGAGGTGGTGCTCGAAGCACAAGCCGCCGCCATCGCCAAGGTCAAGCCGGGCAATCACTGGAATGAGCCGCACGATGCGGCGGTCAAGGCGATCACGCAGGGCCTGGTGCGGATCGGCCTGCTGCGCGGCCCGGTGCCGGGCCTGATTAAGAGTGGCGCCTACAAACAGTACTTCATGCACCGCACCGGCCACTGGCTGGGCATGGACGTGCACGATGTCGGCGACTACAAGGTCGGCGATGAGTGGCGGGTATTCGAGCCCGGCATGGTGCTGACGGTCGAGCCGGGCATCTACGTGGCGGCCGGAACGCGCGGCGTCTCGCGCCGTTTCTGGAATGTCGGCGTGCGCATCGAGGACGACGTGGTCGTGACGCGGGGCGGATGCGAGGTCCTCACCGACGGCGCGCCCAAGGCCCCAGACGAGATCGAAGCGCTGATGGCGGCGGCGTGATTTGAGCCCCGCGCCCATGCGCGTCGATGTCGCCATCGTCGGTGGCGGCATGGTGGGCGCAAGTCTGGCGCTGGCGCTGCAGGGTACGGCACTTAAGATCGCGCTCATCGAAGCTGTCGCACCGGAAAGTGCCGCACAACCAAGCTTCGACGACCGCACCACGGCACTGGGCAACGGCGCGCGCCGCATCCTCGACACGCTCGGCGTGTGGCCGCAGATCGCGGCCCGGGCGGGCGCGATCCGCGGCATCCATATTTCCGACGCGGGCCGTTTTGGCTTTGCCCGGCTCGAGGCCTCGCAGCATCAGCTCACAGCCTTCGGATACACGGTCAGTAACCGCCACATCGGTGCGGTGCTGTGGCAATCGCTGCGCGCGCACGGCCGCATCGCGCTGCTGTGTCCCGCGCGCACGCTCGAGGCGCGGCTGACGGCCGACGGCGCGTGGCTGCGGATCGCGGACGCCGCGGGCATCGAAACGGACTTGCGTGCGGCACTCATCGTCGCGGCCGACGGGGCGCATTCGCTCATCAAGCAGGCCGCGGGCATCGCCTCGAGCGAGGATGATTATCAGCAGGTGGCGGTGGTCGCGAATATCAGGACCGACGCGCCCGCCGGCGGCATCGCCTATGAGCGCTTCGCCGACGCAGGTCCCATGGCGCTGCTGCCACGCGCCTGCGGGGGCTACACGGTCGTCTGGACGCTCGCGCCCGATCGGGCCGCGGCACTCAAGGACTGCGAGCCGGCGCTGTTCTGCGAACAGCTGCAGGTCGCTTTCGGCTGGCGCGTGGGCCGTATCCGCGAGGTGGGACGGCGTGCGGCTTATCCTTTGGCGCTGGTGCGCGCTCTCGAGGCCACGGCTACGCGCGTGGCGCTGATCGGCAATGCCTCGCAGGCGCTGCATCCGATCGCGGCGCAGGGCTTCAACTTAGGGCTACGCGATGCGGCGGTGCTGGCCGAACTGATCGCCGCGGCGGCGGATCCCGGCGCGCCAGATCTGCTGGCCGAATTCGCGGCGCGCCGTGCGGATGACCGGCGCGGCATGATCGGCTTCACCGACAATCTCGTGAAGCTGTTCGGCGACCGACGTGCCGGGATGATTGCCGCACGCAATCTCGGACTGCTGCTGTTCGACTTGAGCGCGCCGGCCAAGCAGGCGTTGGCTCGCTTAAGCTTCGGCTTCGGGGGCGCGCTGCCGCGACTGTCGCGCGGCCTGCCATTGACGACATGAGCGAGCGCTTCGAGGTGATCGTGATCGGTGGCGGCGTTGCCGGTGCGTGTGCCGCGGCGCTGCTGGCGCGCCATGCCGGCATCGAGCCTGCCCGGGTGGCGTTGCTGGCGGCGCAATTGCCCGGGCCGCGGAGCGTGGGCGCCCCACCGGAGTTGCGCGTCGCGGCCATATCTCGCGCCAGTGAGCATGTCCTGCGCGCCGCAGGGGCCTGGAAGCGACTCGACCCGCAGCGCATGTGCGCCTACGAGCGCATGCGCGTGTGGCATGAATCGGCCGCAGTGGATGGCGCCGGTTCATTGTGTTTCGATGCCGCTGATCTCGGAGAGCCGAATCTCGGCTACATCGCCGAGATGGGTGCGTTACAGCGCGCCTGCATCGAGAGCTTTCTGGAATCCGGTGGGGTGCTGCGGGAGGCCGCGGTCGATTCGATCGAATTCGACGAGGGCGCGGCGCGCCTGTGCGCGAGCGGACTCGTGCTCGAGGCGCGGCTGGTAGTCGGCGCCGACGGTGCGGAGTCGCTGGTGCGCGAGAGCGCGGGTCTGTCGGTGCGAACCCGCGACTATCGGCAGCGCGCCATCGTCGCGACGGTCGAAACCGGCAAGCCGCACGCGCACACGGCATGGCAGCGCTTCCTGCACACGGGGCCGCTCGCGCTGCTGCCGCTGTTCGATGGCCGCAGTTCCATCGTCTGGTCGCTGGATGAGAGCCTGGCGCGCGCCAGCCTTGATTGCGAACCGCACGAATTCGAGGAGCGCCTGTCGAGCGCTTCTGCGTATGCACTCGGTGAGGTGCGGCTTGCCAGCGAGCGAGCCAGCTTCCCGCTGCGCAGCCTGGCGGCCGACTCCTACGTCGCGCCGCGCTGCGCTCTGATCGGCGATGCCGCTCATGTGATCCATCCGCTGGCCGGACAGGGCGCCAACCTAGGCTTGCTCGACGCGGCGGCACTGTGCGAGGCGGTCGCGGCGGCGCCCGCGTTGCGCGAGGACCCCGGGGCGTTGCGCCTGCTGCGCCGCTATGAACAGCAGCGGCGCACGCACAATCTGGCCATGGATGCGGCCATGCACGTCTTCCAGGGCGGCTTCGCGGCGGCGCGCGGACCAGCCGCCTGGCTCGTCAACCAGGGTTTTGCGATGGTCGATCGCAGCGGCCCGCTCAAGCGCGCCTTCGCGCGCCAGGCGCTCGGAACCGCCGGCGAGCTGCCGCGCCTCGCGCGGGCCGCCAATGCGTAGCAATCGCTAGCGCGTCGGAATCTGGTCGATCTTGGCCGCGCAGATCAGATCGTTATCGCTCAAGCCGCCGATGGCGTGAGTCGAATAGCGTACGCGGCAGTAGTTGTAGCCGACCTGCAGATCGGGATGGTGATCCTCGAGGTTGGCGATGTGAGCGAGCGCATTGACGAAGCTCATGGTGCGATAAAAATCGCGAAACGCGAACTCGCGCCACAGCGCCTTGCCATCCTCGATCAGGCGCCAGTCGCCCGATAGCTGCGCAAGACCGCGCTGCGCCTGCTCGCCGGTCAACGGCGGCACGCCGCCCTCGCACGGCTGGCAGCGGCGATGCGTCAGGTCGCAAGCCTTGGCGGCATCGCTCCCGCCCGCGGCGCTCATGCTTTCACCGCCGCGTCTTCCACCCGGCGCGCATAGGTGCGCGCGATGTACAGCTCGACGAGTTCCTGGAATTCCTCGGCGATGCGATCGCCTTTGAGCGTCACGGTCTTGGCCCCATCCTCGTATACGGGTGCCACGGGACGCTCGCCTGTTCCGGGCAGGCTGATGCCTATATTGGCGTGCTTGCTCTCCCCGGGACCGTTGACCACGCAGCCCATGACGGCCACCGTCATGGTCTCGACGCCTTCATAGGCATCGCGCCACTCGGGCATGCGTTCGCGCAGGTGGCGCTGGATGCTGTCCGCGAGAGTCTGGAAATACGTGCTGGTAGTGCGACCGCAGCCCGGGCAGGCGGTAACCAGCGGGGTGAAGGAGCGCAGGCCCATGGTCTGCAATAGCTCCTGTGCGACGATGACTTCCCGCGTGCGGTCGCCGCCCGGCTCCGGCGTGAGCGACACACGGATCGTATCGCCGATGCCCCGCTGCAGCAGAATTCCCATGGCCGCCGAGGAGGCGACGATGCCCTTGGAACCCATGCCCGCCTCGGTGAGTCCCAGGTGCAGCGCAAAGTCGCTGCGTGCGGCCAGATCGCTGTAGACGGCGATCAGATCCTGCACCGCGCTGACCTTTGCTGACAGCACAATGCGTTCGCGCGGCATGCCGAGCTCGACGGCGCGTTCGGCGCTGTCGATGGCCGAGCGCACGATGGCCTCGCGCATGATTTCCTGCGCCGATCGGGGCTCGGCGGCATGGCTGTTGGCGTCCATGAGTCGCACCAGCATGTCCTGATCGAGGCTGCCCCAATTGACGCCGATGCGGACCGGCTTGTCGTTGGCGCAGGCGACTTCGATCATCTCGGCAAATTGCGTATCGCGCTTCGAGCCGCGGCCCACGTTGCCGGGGTTGATGCGGTATTTGGAGAGCGCCTCGGCGCAGGCCGGGTGCTCCTGCAGCAGCTTGTGGCCATTGAAATGGAAATCCCCGATCAGCGGCACGTTGCAGCCGATGGCATCCAGCCGGTTACGGATATGCGGTACCGCGGCGGCGGCCTCGGCCGTGTTGACGGTGATGCGGACCAGTTCCGAACCGGCGGCGGCAAGAGCCGCGCACTGATTGGCCGTCGAGGTGACATCGGCAGTGTCGGTATTGGTCATTGACTGCACGACGATCGGCGCACTGCCTCCGATCGTGACTCGGCCCACCTGTACGGCGCGGCTCAAACGGCGTTCTGGTCCCATGCTGCCATTGTAGTTCAGGGGTGTCGTCCAGAGCCAAACTGCTATGATTCGGCCCCCAAGTGGAGAGCTGGGTGGGCCGTCATACCTGTTTATTCGATCTGCACGTGGAGCTTGGCGCGCGCATGGTCGACTTCGGCGGCTGGGATATGCCTGTCGCCTACGGCTCACAGATCGAGGAGCACCACGCGGTGCGCCGCGCTGCGGGCGTATTCGACGTCTCCCACATGGGCATCGTCGACCTGCGCGGCGCGCGTTGTCGCGATTTCCTGCGCGGGCTGCTGGCCAATGACGTCGGGCGGCTGAACCAGGCGGGCAAGGCGCTCTACAGCTGCATGCTCGACGAGCAGGGCGGCGTGCTCGATGACCTGATCGTCTACTACCTCGATGACGACTTCTTCCGCCTGGTGGTCAACGCCGGCACGCGCGACAAGGATCTGGCCTGGATCGGATCGCGGGCCGCCGCATACGGCGTGGCGCTGCACGAACGGCGCGATCTGGCGATGCTGGCCATCCAGGGCCCCCAGGCGCGTGAACGCAGCGCGGCATTGCTGACCGCCGAGGCCGCCTGGTCCGTCCTGGAGCTGCAGCCATTCTTCGGTGCACAGATCGGCCAGTGGCTGGTGGCGCGAACCGGGTACACGGGCGAGGACGGCTTCGAGATTATGTTGCCTACCGCGGAAGCGGTCTCGGTTTGGCGGCGCCTGAACGCCGCGGGCGTGCGCTCCTGCGGACTCGGCGCGCGCGACACGCTGCGGCTCGAGGCGGGCATGAACCTGTACGGCAACGATATGAACGAGCAGACTAACCCGCTCGAATCGGGACTGGCATGGACTGTCGCCTTCGATCCGCCCGACCGCGCCTTTATCGGTCGCGCAGCGCTCGAGGCGATTCGCGCGCGCGGCCCGCAATTCAGGCAGGTGGGCCTGGTGCTGGATGAACGCGCGGTGCTGCGCAGCCATCAGCGCGTGCTGGTGCCCGGTGTGGGCGAAGGCTGGGTCACGAGCGGCACGTATTCTCCGACGCTCGAGCGCTCCATCGGCCTCGCCCGTGTGCCGGTGTCCACCGGCATGTCGGTGCAGGTCGAGGTGCGCGGCCGTGCGATGCCGGCCCGCGTCGTGCGCGTGCCATTCGTGCGGCATGGCAAGGCGCTGATTTCGCTGGTTTGACAGATTGGAAGGACGGCGATGAGCAACATTCCGCAGGACCTGAAGTTCACGAGCAGCCATGAATGGGTCAAGCAGCTCGGCGATGGGATCACCGAGTTCGGTATCAGCGACCACGCGCAGCACGCGCTGGGCGACCTGGTTTTCGTCGAGTTGCCGGACATAGGGCGCGCCCTGAAAGTCGGTGAATCCTGCGCCGTGGTCGAGTCGGTCAAGGCTGCCTCCGATGTCTACGCGCCGCTGTCGGGTACGGTCGTGGCCGTGAACGATCAGCTCAGGCATACCCCCGAATTGATCAATCGCGATCCTTACGGCGGCGGGTGGCTGGTGCGGCTGCGGCCGGCAGCTCCGGCGGCTGCACCTGCGCTGATGTCCGCGAGCGAGTATGCCCTGCACACTGCGCAGGACTGAGAGCCAATGCCCTTCATTCCGCACACCGATCAGGATGTCAGCGAGATGCTTGGGCGCATCGGTGCGCCGAGCATCGAGGCGCTGTTCGATGAGATTCCGGCCGCGTTGCGCGTCGCCTCGCTGGAGGATTTCCCTGCTGCTTTGAACGAGTTCGAAGTCATGCAGCTCATGCAGGCACGTGCGCGCCAGGACGGTCGGCCGCTGTGCTTCATTGGCGCCGGCGCCTACGAACACCACATTCCCGCGGCCGTGTGGTCGACGATTTCGCGCGGCGAGTTCTACAGCGCCTATACGCCCTATCAGGCGGAAGCCAGCCAGGGCACGCTGCAGAGCATCTACGAATACCAGAGCATGATGGCGAGCCTCACGGGCATGGAAGTCTGCAACGCCTCGTTATACGACGGTGCGACGGCGCTGGCGGAGGCCGTGCTCATGGCGGTGCGCGCCAATCGCAGATCCAGTAGCGCGCGCATTCTGCTGCCGGCCAATCTGCATCCGCATTACCGCGCGGTCACTGTGACGACCGCGGGCAACCAGGGCGTTAAATTCGAGGAACTCCGGTACGAGCGTGGCCAGGGACACACCGCGCGCGAGACGCTCGAGGCCTTTGCCGGCCAGGACATCACCGCGCTGGTCATCCAGCAGCCGAACTTCTTTGGCGTGTTCGAGGATGTCGATGCACTGACCGATTTCGCGCACGCGCAGGGCGCGCTGGTTATCGCCGTGGTCAACCCCACATCGTTGGCGCTGCTCAAGCCGCCGGGCGCGTGGGGCGGAAAAGGCGCCAACATCGTGGTTGGTGACGGTCAGCCGCTGGGCTGCCCGCTATCCTCGGGCGGTCCGTATTTCGGGTTCATGAGCACGCGCATGGAGCACGTGCGGCAGATGCCCGGCAGGCTGGTGGGCCGCACCGTCGATCTGGATGGCAGGCCGGGCTTTACGCTGACCCTGCAGGCGCGCGAGCAGCACATCCGCCGCGCCAAGGCGACCTCGAACATCTGCACCAATCAGGGCCTGCTGATGCTGGCCGGCACGGTGTACCTGGCACTGCTCGGCGCCGAGGGGCTCGAGCGTGTCGCGGCCCTGTCGATGCAGCGCACCGAGCAGCTCTCACACGTGCTCACCAGTATTCCGGGTGCTCGGCGCCTGTTCGGGCGTGCCGGGTTCCACGAATTCGTGCTCGGCCTGGATCGGCCCGCGGCGCCCGTGCTGGCCGAGTTAAGCGCGCGCGGCATCGAGGGCGGGCTCGATCTTGTGGACTACTACCCCGAACTCGGCCCGGCGCTGCTGCTCTGCGCGACGGAAACCAAGACGGCGGCCGATATCGATTCCTATGGCCGCGCACTCAACGACGTGCTGCGCGCAGCGCGCGCGGCCTGAGCCATGAATTCAGGCATGCGCGAAAAGCTGATCTTCGAATACTCGCGCCCCGGGCGCGGCGCGCGCGCGCAGTGGCCTGCCGCCGATACCGCCAGTACGCCGGTCGTACCCACAGCGCTGCGACGGCAGCGGCGGCCGCAACTGCCCGAAGTCAGCGAACTGGATGTGGTGCGCCATTACACCCGTCTGTCGCAGCTGAACTTCTCCATCGACACGCATTTCTATCCGCTCGGCTCCTGCACCATGAAGTACAACCCGAAGGCGTGTAACGCCGCGGCGCTGTTGCCGGAGTTCGCGGGCCGTCATCCGCTCGCAAGCGTAGCCTCCGGACAGGGGTTCCTGGCCTGCCTCTACGAGCTGCAGGAAATGCTCAAGGCCGTGACCGGCATGCGCGCGGTGGCCTTGAGTCCGCTCGCCGGGGCACACGGGGAATTTGCGGGCGTGGCGATGATGCGTGCCTATCATCGCTCGCGCGGCCAGGCGCACCGAAACGAGGTCATCGTGCCGCAGGCCGCGCACGGCACCAACCCCGCCACGGCCAGCATGTGTGGATGCGTGGCGCGTGAAGTGGCCGTGGGACCCGATGGCGATGTGGACCTGGGCGCGCTGCGCGCCGCGGTCGGACCGGCCACGGCGGGTATCATGCTCACCAATCCCTCCACGCTCGGCGTGTTCGAGCGGCGCATCGAGGAAGTCGCGCGCATCGTGCACGCGGCGGGCGGACTGCTCTATTACGACGGTGCGAATCTGAATGCGATTCTGGGCAAGGTGCGCCCCGGCGACATGGCGTTCGATGCCATCCACATGAACCTGCACAAGACCTTCTCGACGCCGCACGGCGGCGGCGGCCCCGGGGCCGGCGCGGTGGGCGTCTCGGCCCGGCTGCAGCCTTTCCTGCCCGTGCCCATCGTCGCGCGCGCGAGCGACGCCGATCCGGCCGCAGGCATCCACTACCGCTGGCTCACCCAGCGCGATCTGCCGCAGTCGATCGGCCGGCTCGCCAGCTTCGCGGGCAACGCCGGTGTGCTGCTGCGCGCCTACGTCTACATGCGCATGCTCGGTCGCGACGGGATGCGGCGCGTAGGCGAGTATGCAACGCTCAACGCCAACTATCTGGCGGCGCTGCTCACGCAGCTCGGATATGACGCGGCTTATCCGCAGCGGCGCGCGAGCCACGAATTCATTCTCACGCTCAAGCGCCAGGCGCAGGAACTCGGCGTGACGGCCATGGATGTGGCCAAGCGGCTGCTCGATCTGGGCTTTCATGCGCCGACTACCTATTTCCCGCAACTGGTCAGTGAATGCCTGCTCATCGAGCCCACTGAAACCGAAAGCAAGCAGACACTCGACGCCTTTGCCGCGGCGATGGCGCAGATCCTGCGCGAGGCCGAACAGGAACCCGAACTGCTCAAGGGCGCTCCGCATACCTTGCCGGTGCGCCGACTGGACGATGTACGCGCCGCGCGCGAGCCGGATCTTATCTACAAGGGCGATGCGGGCTGATGCAACGCGAAAAGATGCGGGGCATGGGCCGGCTGCTGCGCGCCTTCGTCTCCAGCGGCCAGGGCTTCGCCGGTGCCTGGCGTGAAGAGCAGGCTTTTCGCCAGGAAGTCGGGTTCGCGTGCGTGGCATTGCCGCTGGCAATCTGGCTGGGTCGCACCGGGGTCGAGCGCGCGCTCCTCGCGGGTCCGGTACTGCTGATATTGATCGTCGAGCTGCTCAACAGCGCGATCGAGGCCACCGTGGACCGCATCGGTCTGGAGCGCCATGCGCTGGCGGGTCTCGCCAAGGACACTGGCTCCGCAGCCGTGATGCTTTCCTTCATCCTGCTGGGGGTGATGTGGCTGCTGGTGCTTCTGGATCGATAGCAACCCCCGAGGACCCCCAACGATGACAGCGCTGATCTGCGGCTCGATGGCCTATGACACGGTAATGATGTTCGAGGGTCGGTTCCGCGACCACATACTCGCGGACAAACTGCATGTATTGAACGTGTCCTTCCTCGCGCCGGCGATGCGGCGCAATTTCGGCGGCTGTGCCGGCAATATCGCCTACAACCTCAAGCTGCTCGGCGGCGATGGGCTCATCATGGCCACGGTGGGCCACGATTTTGGTCCCTACGCCGAATGGCTCGAGCTCTGCGGACTGCCGCGCACGCATGTGCGCACTGTCGAGAGCGAGTTCACCGCGCAGGCCTACATCACGACCGATCTGGACAACAACCAGATCACCGCTTTTCACCCGGGCGCGATGAACCATTCGCACCTGAACCGGGTCAGTGACTGCAAAGGGGTGAAGCTCGGCATCGTCGCCCCCGACGGGCGCGACGGCATGATCGCGCACGCCGAGCAGTTCGCGACGGCCGCGCTGCCCTTTCTGTTCGATCCCGGACAGGGGCTGCCGATGTTTGGTGGCGAGGAACTGCGCGCCTTCATCGAACGCGCCGCCTGGGTGGCGGTCAATGACTACGAGGCCAGCCTGCTGTCGGAACGGACGGGCTGGTCGCTCGAGCAGATTGCGGCAAAGGTGCGCGCGCTGATCGTCACTCGCGGGGCCGAAGGATCGTGGATTTTCTCGGATGCCAAACGCCTGGAGATTCCGGTGGCCGAGGCTGCGAACATCGCCGACCCGACCGGCTGCGGGGATGCCTATCGCGCAGGATTGCTATATGGGCTCGAGCGCGGCCTGGATTGGCCAACGACCGGACGCATCGCGGCGCTGCTGGCATCGATCAAGATCGAGCACCACGGCACGCAACATCACCGGGTCGGCCTGGAAGAATTCCACGGGCGCTTTCGGGCGGCATTTGGATATGCATTATGAATTCAAGCCATGGCTGCTCGCGGCTCGCCCTGCTGGCGGCCGCAGCGCTGATCGGAATGCCGCTGCTGGCGGCGCCACCGGAGCCGCTCCCCGCCGCGACGACCGCGGCCTCTGCCGGTCAGGTGCCGGGCGCTGCGGCAGTGCCCGTGTCGGCCACGGAGGCCTCGGCAGCCGATTGGGCGGCCACGCTGGAGCGAATCGCGGGCAGCGTGGTGGCGATCCAGATCGATCAGGCGCGCTCCTTCGATACCGAGCGCAACGTATCGGCGCAGGCCACCGGCTTCGTGGTCGATGCGGAGCGCGGCCTCATCCTCACCAACCGGCACGTCGTGACGCCCGGACCGGTCACCGCGGAGGCGACCTTCCTGAATCACGAGGAAGTGCAGCTCTATCCGATCTATCGCGATCCCATCCACGACTTCGGCTTCTATCGGTACGATCCGGGCAAGCTGCAGTTCATCACCCCCAAAGCGCTGCCGCTCGCGCCGCAGGCGGCGCAGATCGGTCGCGAGATCCGCGTCGTCGGAAATAACGCCGGCGAGCAGCTTTCGATACTGGCCGGAACGATCGCGCGCCTCGATCGCGAAGCGCCCGAATACGGGCTCGGCCGCTACAACGACTTCAATACCTTTTACATCCAGGCGGCCTCCGGCACCTCGGGAGGCTCCTCGGGCTCCCCCGTGATCGACATCCGCGGCCGCGTGCTGGCGTTGAACGCCGGCGGTGCCACCGGTGCCGCCTCGAGCTTCTATCTGCCGCTCGATCGCGTGCGGCGCGCGTTGCAGCTGATCCAGCAAGGCAAACCGGTCACGCGCGGGACGCTGCAGACCGAGTTTCGCTACCGGCCCTACGATGAGCTGCGACGCTTAGGGTTGCTGGCCGCTACGGAGGCCGAGGTACGCAAGGCACAGCCCGACGGCACCGGGATGCTGGTGGTGTCGGATGTACAGCCCGGCTCGGGCAGCGATGGCCTCATGTTGCCCGGCGATGTGCTCGTGCGCGTCAATGGCACGCTGGTCACGCGCTTCGAGCCGCTCGAGGCGGTGCTCGATGACTCGGTCGGCGGCGCCGTGGAGCTGCAGCTGCAGCGCGGCGGCAAGCTGTACACGGCCAAGCTCAAGGTGGACGATCTCGATGCCATCACGCCGGCTGCCTATCTTGAATTCGGCGATACGGTCGTGCACACGCTCTCCTACCAGGAAGCGCGCGCCTTTCATCGCCCGGTGCGCGGCGTGTTCGTCGCCGCATCGGGCTACATGTTCGACGGTGCCGGTGTCCCGCGCGGTGCGGTGATCACCGAGGTCGACTCCAGGAAGGTCGAGGACCTGGCGGATTTCACAGCCATCGTCGCGACCCTCGGCGATGGCGCGCAGATGGCTGTGCGATACACGACCATCGACGATACCAATGGCAGCCAGCTGCGCTCCGTGCGCATCGATCGGCGCTGGTTTCCCGCTCGGCAGTGCCAGCGCGACGACAAGGCCGGTTTCTGGCAGTGCACGGATCTGGCTGCGGTGCCCGAGGTCGCAGCCCCCGCGCCGGCCTCGACCCAGCTGCCGCGCATCGATGACAGGCGCGCCGCGCAGATCGCCCCATCCCTGGCCTTCGTCACCTTCGATATGCCCTATTCGATCTCCGGGGTCACCGAGCGCAATTACCACGGTGTGGGTCTCATCATCGATGCCGAGCGCGGATTGCTGATCACCGACCGCAACACGGTGCCGGTTTCGATGGGCGATGTGCGCCTGACTTTCGCCGGCACCATCGAGATTCCCGGCGAGATCCTCTACGTCCATCCGCTGCACAACCTGGCAGTCATTCACTACGATCCGAAGCTCATCGGCACGACGCCGGTGCGAGCGGCGAAGCTGTCGACCGAGCCGCTCAAGCCGGGGGAGACCGTCAATGTGGTCGGCATGGATGGCGGCGGCATCATCAAGTCCCGTATCACCACGATCGCGGATGTGAGCCCGCTGCAACTGCCGTTGTCGCGCTCGGTCATGTTCCGCGAAACCAATCTGGAAGTGGCATCCCTGGTTAACGCCCCCGACGACTTCGTCGGCGTGCTCTCGGACAACGCGGGGCGCGTGCGTGGCCTGTGGGCCAGCTTCGCCTCCGACAACGGCCGCGAGCTGGTGCAGGAGAACCGCGGGATCCCAAGCGAATTGCTGGAGGAGACGCTCGATATCGTGCGCGAGGGCCGCGCGCTGCATTCGCTCGAGGCGGAATTTGTCGAGCAGACGCTGGCCGACGCACGGCGACTGGGCCTGAGCGATGCCTGGGTTGCGCGCATCTCGCAGGCCAATCCGGCCGCGCGCCAGGCCCTGAGCGTGGTCCGGCTGGTGGGCGGTTCGGACGCCGCTCGGCAGCTTAGGCCCGGCGACATCCTGCTGGCCATCGACGACAGGCCGGTCACTCAGTTCCGCGACGTGGAGCGTGCGGTCGCCCGCAAGGAAGAGGTCAGCGCCAGCGTCTGGCGCGGCGGCGCGCAGAGCACGCTGCGGGTGAAGGCCGCGAGCCTCACGGGCAGCGACGTCGAGCGTGTGGTCGAGTGGGCTGGGGCCACGCTGCAGGCGCCCCATCGCGCCATCAGTGCGCAGCGCGGCATCCCCCCCGAGGGGGTTTATGTCGCCTATTTCGAGTTCGGGTCGCCGGCGTCGCGTTATGGCCTGGTGCCGGGGCGACGAATCGTCGAGGTCGACGGGCAGCTGACACCCGATATTGATGCTTTTCTGCGACAAGTCAGCGGCCGACCCGACCGTTCTTCGCTGCGCATCAAGTTATTGACATGGAACGGCGCACCAGAAGTGATCACTCTGAAGCTCGATCGACGTTATTGGCCATCTTATGAGCTGAAGCGCACGGTTGTGGGCTGGGAGCGACAATCGCTCGAATAGCGTCACGTGGCGCCGGTACAATTGGCCCATGGTAAGAGTATTGCGGGCGACGCAGGCCGAGCTCGACGCCGCCGTGCAGGCTCTGCGCGACGGCGAGCTGGTGGCTTTCCCAACCGAGACCGTCTACGGACTGGGCGCTCACGCGGGCCATCCCGTGGCGCTGCGCCGGGTCTTCGAACTCAAGGGCCGTCCGCTCTCACACCCGCTGATCGTGCACCTGGACAGCGTGCGCTACCTGTCGCGCTGGGCGCGCGAGATTCCGCCGCCTGCGGAGAAACTCGCCGCGGCCTTCTGGCCAGGACCCCTGACGATGGTGTTGCCGCGCGCGTTCAACGTCCATCCGCTGGTCACGGGCGGCCAGGACTCGATTGCCGTGCGGGTGCCCTCGCATCCCATGGCGCAGCAGCTGCTGACCGCTTTCGGTGGCGGGATCGCGGCCCCTTCCGCCAACCGCTACGGTCGCCTCAGTCCGACGCGTGCCGAGCATGTGCGCGAGGAATTCGGTGACGAGCTGCGCCTGGTGCTCGACGGCGGGGATTCGAAGATCGGGCTGGAATCGACCATCGTGGCGTGTCTGGACGGGGGTGTGCGGTTGCTGCGACCGGGCTCGATCACTGTCTCGGCGCTGCGCAGCGTCGTCGGAGAAGTGCTCACCGGTCAGGTGGCGGATGCGCCGCGCGCTCCGGGCAGCCAGAGAGCCCATTATGCGCCCGCAACGCCGCTGCAGATCGTCTCCGCCGGGGAACTCGAGCAGCTCGCCAGCGAAATGTCGGCCACGGGACTGCGCATCGCGGTACTCGCGCAGCGCGCTCCGGTGCGTGCCCATCAGTTCGTGACCTGGATCAATGCCGGTATCCGGCCGGATGCCTACGCGCACGAGCTCTATGCGCACCTGCGCGCGCTCGATCGCTCGGCCTGCGCGCATATCATCGTGCAGGCCGTGCCCGAGGATGAACGCTGGGACGCGGTGCGCGACCGGCTGACGCGTGCCGCGGCGGCCAATGCGGCCAAAGCCGCGGCGGACTTCGCCGATGACAGCGCGGGCGAGAACGCGGGCGAAGATGATTCGCTGGCGGTAAACGTGGTGTCGTAATCTTAACGTCCTGATGCCGCGCTTCATCGATCCATTCGAGCCACCGCAGATTCGGCGGCTGGTCCGGGAATTTGGCTCGCCGCTGTTGATCGTCGACTGCGCGCGCGTGCGCGGGCAGTATCAAAAGCTGCGGCGAGCGCTGCCGCGCGTCGCGCTGCACTACGCATTGAAGCCATTGCCGCACTCCGCCGTGGTGCGGACCATCGTCGAACTGGGTGGATCGCTCGATCTGGCGACCACCGGCGAGGTGCAGTTGGCGGCCGCACTCGGTGTCGATCCCGCGCGCTGCATCGACACCCACCCGATCAAGCGCGACCGCGACATTCGCAACGCGCTCGAATACGGCGTGCGCACGTTCGTGGCCGACAATCCTGACGAGGTGCGGAAATTCCGCCGCTACGGCGAGCGAATCTCGCTGCTGCTGCGCGTGTCCTTCCGCAGCCCCGGCGCGGTCTGCGACCTGTCGCGCAAATTCGGCTGCGACCCGGAGGATGCCATTGCGCTCGCGCGCCTTGCGGCCTCACTGGGCATCGATGTGCAGGGCTTCTCCTTCCATGTCGGCTCGCAGGCCGCCGACGCGCTCAAGCACGTCGAGGCGATCGAGGCCTGCCGGCAGCTGCTAAGCGGCGCGCGGCGCGAGAAGCTCGGCACGCTCGACACGCTCGACATAGGCGGGGGGTTTCCGATCGACTATCTCAAGCCCGCGCTCGACATTGGCAAGTTCTGCGCGCCGATCCGTGCCGCGCTGGCCAGACTGCCGGCACGCGTGCGCGTGCTGGCGGAGCCTGGGCGATTCATCGCGGGACCAGCCGCCATCGGCGTGGCGACCGTGATGGGGCGCGCCCGCCGCGAAGGCCACTGGTGGTACTACCTCGATGACGGTCTCTACGGCGCCTATAGCGGGCAGCTCTACGATCACGCGCGCTATCCGGTCGAGTCGTTGCGGCAGGGTGGACCGCTGCTGCCCTCGGTGCTCGCAGGCCCCACTTGCGACAGCATCGATGTCATCGCCGAGAACCTGATGTTGCCGCAGCTGAAGGCCGGCGATCTGATCGTGGGCCATGCCATGGGCGCCTACACCTGGGCGAGCGCATCGGAGTTCAATTTCTTCCCCAAGCCGACCGTGGTTGCGGTCAATCGCAAACCGGGCGACACCGGCGCGCCCGAGGATCAAAGATACGGGTGGATCGGGTGAAACACCGGCCGCAGGAAAAAGCGTCGCGCGATCTGCGCGTAGCCGCGGTAAATGAAGTGGTCATTGGCCGCCAGTAGCTCTTCGCGATTGCGGCGGTAGTACGCCGGCAGTTCGAACCACTGCATCGTGGGCTGCAGATGATGCGCGATGTGCAGGTTGTTATAGAGGAACAGCAGACCGAACACCGTGTTCGATTCCACCGATGCGGTGCGCTCGGAGGGACCGGGCGCGGCGCGGTGTTCGGTGAAGGCGCGCAGCAGTCCCAGGCTCATGCCCGGATAGGCGATCAGCAGCAGGTACTGCCACCATCGCATGCCGTAGTGCCGGCACACCCACAGCAGTGCCGCCACGGCCACCGCGTGCGCCAGCCAGGTGCGCACATGAGAGAAGTCGCCTCGAGCCAGGCGCGCACTCTCGCGACGCAGGAGCGTCCACAGGCGCAGCAGTGGACCGATCGTGAGCCGGCCCAGCAGGGTCTGGTTGAACAGCAGCAGTGCGCGATGCAGCCCGTTCATGCGCTGCCAGTCCGCGCGCAGCACGAAGTAGGACTCCGTGTCCTGGCCCGGCACGGTCAGGTTGTGATCGCGATGATGGATGCTGTGGCTGTTGCGATAGAGCGCGAATGGAAACCACAGGCCCAGCGGCGGGAACACGATGAGAAATCGCAGCCACGCGGGAACGCCGCGGAAGGAATGGATCGCTTCGTGCTGCAGCGAAAAATGCCATGCGATCAGGTAGGCGCCAATGGGTACGATGAGCCACCACGGCAACGCCGCATTGAAGCGGATCAGGCCGAACCAGGCGGCGTAGATCGCGATGGCCACCAGGATGGTCGGGCCGTCATGCTGTCGGAATCGCTCCATAACCGGGAATTTTACACGGTTGTGCCGACGAGGACCTCGAACCCCGGATGCACCACAAGGCTAAGCTTATGTGCACGCCAGTGCGCCAGCGTGGCCTCGAATTCCTGCTCGAGCTGCCGATAGCTGCCTGCCTCGGGCTGTACGAACCGGCTCAGGCGAAGGTCGGCCAGCAGTGAGTGCAATGCGGGATCCTGGTGCGCCGCCAGAAATGCACCCGTCAGTGCCTCGAATGGCTGCGAGCCGATCAGCGGCGGAATCGGTCGAGGTTCGGTGCGCGCGACCACGCGCACCTGCGCGGCAAGCTCCGGGACGAAGCGGCGCAATAGCTGCAGGCTGTAGGCATCGACGGCCGCGATGTCGGCGCGCCCCTCGGCCACCGCGGCCACCGCACCCTGGGGGGTTATCTGCGGGGCGATCACTTCGCGGTACAGTGGGGTGCCGTCGCTGGCTTCGCGTAAGTGGCGCAGAGGCGCGGCGAATCCCGATTGCGATTCCGGACTGGTGAACGCGATCCGTCCGCCGAAGGTGTCGTGCAGCGATCGGTGCGCGCTCTGGACAGCGACGACGAACTCGCTCCAGTAAAGCGGCTGCCCGTGAAACTCAGGCGCTTCGGGAACGGGGGCTGCAATCAGGTGCGGCTGCGGCGTGGCGCGGCTGTAGGGCAGGCCGCACATGAAGACGGCGGCCTTGTCGCTTCGAGCCCAGAGCTCGGCGATGGGTGCGGGTGCCGGGTGATCAATGACAGTCAGGGGCATGCGCGCGCGCCGCGCGAGCTGCAGGAACAGTGCTCGCCACGCTTCTGCCGCTGCGGTGGACACGGCGTACATGCGCGCGCTGGCGCTCCAGGATGCGTCAGGCGTCATCGGAGATTCTCCCTGCGGCAACTGCGCTTGAAGAAGGGTACGGTCGCGAGCCCAATGAGGGCGGCGCACATGACATATCCCGCAGGAGCCATGGCGGAGCCATTCGCCTGTTGCGTGAACCAGGTCAGGATGGCGGGCGCAAAACCGCCGAAGATCACGAAGGCGCCGTTGTACACCAGCGATATGCCGGTCGCGCGCACGCTGGTGGGAAACAGATCCGCGAGCGCGGCGGGGGCCACTCCGACGAACATCGCCGCCATGATGCAGAAGCACGATTGCACGATGATGAGCACGAAAGCCTCAGGCCGCGCCTGAAGCCATAGATACAGCGGCAGCACGGCGATGAGCAGGGCCAGGACGCCGGCCGTCAATATCGTGCTGCGTCCGAGCCGATCGGACAGCCGTCCGGCCGCCAGGCAGGTCAGCACGAAGAACACATTGCCGATCAGCGATGCGGCGAAGGCCTGTTGCGCCGTGAAACCAAACGCGTGCTGCACGTACACCGGCGTGTAGATATTCAGCACGTACACGGCAACGGCCCAGGGGATCGACAGTCCGAATCCAACCAGCAGCGCCGCACCGTGCTCGCCGAAGGCGCTGCGCAGCGGCGTCACGGAGCGGTGCCGCGTGCGCGCGGATTCGAATTCGGCCGTTTCGCGCACCGAACGGCGCAGCAGCAGACCCGCGGGCGCGATCAGCAGGCCGACGATGAAGGGAACGCGCCAGCCCCAGTGCTGCAGCTGTGCGGGACTGAGGATCGTCGACACTGCAAAGGCCACGAGCGCACCGAGAATGTTGGACATGCCCATGGTCGCTTCCTGCCAGGCGGCCAGGCGGCCGCGGGCGCCGGCCGGGGCGCTTTCGGCCAGGAAGGCGCTCGCACTGCCGATCTCCCCGCCGGCGGAAAAGCCCTGCAGCAGGCGGCCCAGCAGCAGCAGCCAGGGCGCCGCCACGCCGATCGTGGCGTAATCGGGCACTGCGGCAATCAGCAGCGTGCCCCCCGCCATGATCCAGATCGTGAGCAGGAGTGCCGCCTTGCGACCGGCCCGATCGCCATAGGCGCCGATCAGCGCCGCGCCGATCGGCCGGATCACGAATCCCGCACCGAAGGTCAGGAAAGTCTTCACCAGGGCGGCGGAGGGATCGTGGCTCGGAAAAAAACTGTTGGCGATGTAGGTGGCGAACAGTGCGTAGACCGTAAAGTCATACCACTCGAGCAGGTTGCCGATGCAGGCGCCCACGATGGCGCCGCGATTGCCGGTGCGCGGCGCCATGATCGTGGCTCCCTTCCCCATCATCATGCCGGATCATTACAAGAGCGGATGCCTATATGCTAGCCGCACACGCGGCCACGGCGCGCCGCGAAGCCTGGGAGAGGCACATGGACTTGATTTCCTGGGATGAATTTTCCCGGGTGGAACTGCGTGTGGGCCGCATCGTTGCGGTCGATGAGTTTCCGCAGGCGCGCAAGCCGGCCTACCTGCTGCAGGTTGATTTCGGGCCGCAACTCGGGGTGCGCAAGACCAGTGCGCAGATCACTGCGCTGTACCGGCGCGAGGATCTGGTCGGTCGCCTGGTGGTGGCGGTGCTGAACTTCCCGAAGAAACAGATCGGTCCCATCATGTCCGAGTGCCTGGTCACCGGGTTTCACAATGAGCGCGGCGAGGTGGCGCTGTGCGTACCCGATCAGCCGGTGCCGCTTGGAGCCAAGCTGCTCTAATATATCGCCCCCACACCGGATTGGATTTACGCTCAATGTCGGTCGAGACTGAAAACCAGGCCATGCCGGGCCTGGCGGCCGATTGGCCGATCCTCAGGCTCAAGCGCGGCGAGGATCGCCGTCTCCGGGCCGGCCATCTGTGGGTGTTCTCCAACGAGGTGGACACGGAAGCGACGCCGCTCACCGCACTCCAGGCCGGCGCGATGGTGCGTGTGCTGTCCGATCGCGATCAGTTTCTCGGTTTTGCATACGTCAATCCGCACGCGCTGATCTGCGCCCGTATCCTCAGTCGAAGTCCCGTGCACGCACCCGACCGTTCGCTGCTCGTGCATCGGCTCAAGCTCGCGCTGGCGTTGCGGGAGCGTCTCTACAGCGCGCCCTTCTACCGCTGGGTATTCGGCGAATCTGACGGACTGCCGGGCCTGGTGCTCGACCGCTATGGCGACATCATCGTCGGTCAGATCGCCACGGCCGGCATGGAGGCGCTGCGCAGCGAAGTCGAGGCAGCTGTCACGAACGTGCTTAGCATCCGCGCACTGGTGTGGAAGAACGACGGCGGATCGCGCGAACTCGAGCAGCTGCCGCGGCAGGTCATCACGCCGATCGGCAGGGCGCCTGATGAGCTGCAGGTGCTCGAGTCAGGATTGAACTTCACCGTGCCGCTGGTGGGCGCCCAGAAGACCGGCTGGTTCTACGATCAGCGCGGCAACCGCGAGCAGTGGCGCGCCATGATTCAGCCGGGCGCGCGCGTGCTGGATGTCTGCAGCTATGCCGGCGCCTGGGCGATCGGCGCGCTGTCGCGCGGAGCCTCGAGCGCGCTATGCGTCGACTCATCCGAAGCGGCGCTCGCGGTCGCCTCGCGCAACGCGGCCGCCAACGGGGTGACACTCTCGACGCGCCGGGGCGACGCCTTCGAGGTGCTGGACGATCTGGTGCGCGCCGGGGAGCGCTTCGATGCCATCGTTCTGGATCCGCCCGCGTTCATCAAGCGCAAAAAAGACATTCCGCGCGGCCAGGCCGCGTATCGGAAGCTCAACCATATCGCGATGAGGCTGCTCGAGCGCGATGCGCTGCTGGTGAGCTGCTCCTGCTCCTATCATCTCGGGGCCGACGAGCTCATCAATCTCATCCAGTCCGCCGCCCGCCACAGCAGCCGTTTCGTACAGATTCTGTACAGCGGCGGCCAGGCCGCGGATCATCCGATCCATCCGGCGATCCCCGAGACGCGTTATCTGAAGGCATTTTTCTGCCGCGCCACGCGCGAGTGAACCGCCGACGGTAGAATCAGCGCATGTTCCACTATCCTCACATTGACCCGATTGCCATAAGCTTAGGACCGCTCCACGTTCACTGGTACGGCATCATGTACCTGGTCGGATTCGCGGCGGGCTGGTGGCTCGCACGCGACCGCGCGGCGCAGGCGAATTCGACCTGGAAGCCGGCGGATGTCGACGATTTCGTCTTCTACGCGATGCTCGGCGTCATCATCGGCGGACGCATCGGTTACGTGTTTTTCTACGGACTGCCGATGTGGCGCGGCGATTGGCTCTATCCGTTCAAGATCTGGGAAGGCGGCATGTCGTTTCACGGCGGGCTGCTGGGGGTTCTGACCGCCTCCACGCTGTTCGCGCGCCAACGCGGACGGCGCATAGGCGATGTGTTCGATTTTGGCGCGCCGCTGCCCGGCATCGGCATCTTTGCGGTACGCGTCGGCAACTTCATCAACGGCGAGCTCTGGGGGCGTCCGACCGATGTGCCCTGGGCCGTGCTCGTCAAAGATCCGAACGGCGGGCCCGATGTCGCCCGCCACCCCTCGCAACTCTACGAGGCGACACTCGAGGGCCTGGTGCTGTTCCTGATTCTCTGGACGTTTACCCGCAAGCCGCGTCCGCGCTATGCGCCCTCGGGCCTGTTTCTGATCTGCTATTCGGTGGCGCGCATCGCGGTCGAGTTCGTGCGCGAACCAGACGTCCAGATCGGTTACCTGGCGGGGGGCTGGTTCACCATGGGGCAGCTGTTGTCGCTGCCTATGCTGGCGTTCGGCATCGCGTTGATGCTGATCGCCTACCGGCAGCAGGCGCCCTCGGGCAACTTTGCGCCGGCGGCGCGAACGGTAACTTAGACCGATATGGGCGCGCTGATCGCCGGATACGGGTGATATCCCAGTAACTGGAAGTCATCGATCTGGTAATCATAGATGGAGGGAGGCCGTCTGCGAATGTGCAGCGCCGGCAGCGGTCTGGGCTCCCTGCCGAGTTGCGTTTCAATTTGGTCAAAGTGATTTCGGTAAATGTGTATGTCGCCACCAGACCAGATGAAATCGCCAGGAGACAGATCCGTCTGCTGGGCAATCATCAACGTAAGTAACGCATAGCTTGCGATGTTGTAGGGAACCCCTAGAAAAAGGTCACCCGATCTCTGGGTGAGCATGCATGACAGTGAGCCGCCGGACACCTCAAATTGAAAGAAAGCGTGGCAAGGGGCTAATGCGCCCCTTCCAATGCGAACGTTATCCTGGGGCTTAAGACCCGGATCGGGAAGATCCGCGGGATTCCAGGCGCTCACAACCAGACGTCGGCTGTCGGGACGCTTCCTGATCTCATCTATTAAAGCGTCGATCTGATTGATCGATCGCCCGTCGGCGCCAGGGAAGCGGAGCCAATTTACGCCATAGAGTGGTCCTACACTTGGATAGGTGTGGCCCGTTGCATCGGTAACGGGAGTTTCCCACTCCTTCCAGATGCCGACTCCATTTTGCTTCAGATAAGTGGTGTCGTCGGTGCCCCTGAGGAACCATAGAAGTTCGTGAGCCACATTCTCGAAGCGTATTTTCTTGGTAGTGAGAAGGGGGAAGCCGTCGGCGAGGCGGCACCGCAGCATTCTGCCAAAGACGGCACGAGTGCCCGTTCCGGTGCGATCGGTCTTATCCTTGCCGTTATTGAAAACGTCTCTGACGAGGTCTAGATACTGCTTCATTCCGTCTCGCCGAAATCGCGTAGTCAGATGATGTGATTATAGCCCGCAGAGATGCTTTAGGGATTTTCGCTTAGTGCAGCTCCGGTGAGCGCGCTTGCGTTCGAAGGATCTCCAGATCGTGCCGATACGCGTCGCCCTCGGCAAAACCTACAAAGCCACCGTAGCGCGACTGCACACCGGGCATACGCCCTGCGAGAACGCCGGCCGTCTTCCGACTCTGTGACGCAGGTCCGGCTGCGCCGCTGCTAGCGACGTCGTCGAACGGGTTACGCGCCTATAGTGACTCAATGAAGGCACTGCGCTGCCCGCCCGCTCCGACATTGATTATCGCTCTGATCGGAGTCGCGGTGTCCGTCCTCGCCTGGTTCGACACGGCGACCTGGGTGGACCGGTCCACAAAAGCGGAATTCAACATCTTAGCCGGCGCCAAGTCCGTTTTCCTGAAGGAAGGATTCATCGACTACGAAAATCTGATGCAGGGTTATTACGGTTTTATCGAAACTGCTGCGGGCCGGATCGATCCGAACCGGTTGAATCAATATGCGGGTCTCTTGGCAGCAAAGTATCCGGGACTGTCCGCCCTGGCATGGGTGCCGCGCGGCGAGTCTTCCGCGATCCTTTACGAGACTTCCCGGCAAGCGAGCAGTTCTATCGCGAGCTTTGATTTCGCTTCTGACCCTGGCGGCCGGGCAGTGCTGGCCCAGGCCCGGGACAGTGGGCAACTTGTCGTCTCGCAACTGCAGCGGCCTTTCGTCCCTCGTGGCGTGGACGGTCCGGCGATCATCGCAGTGCGCGCGGTTTACGCCAGCGAGGTGATCCCGCAATCGCTCGCCGAGCGGCGGACGAATCTAACCGGATTCGCGGTCGGCGAATTCCGGCTCAGCGAAATGGTCGATGGCATCCTGAGAAGACTCACGCAACCGGCTGGGTTGCATGTCTATATTTATCCGCAAGGGGCCACCGTCGGGCAGCTTCCTGACTACATCCACACCTCCGGGCTGGCCACCACACCGGCTCCTTCTCTAGGGCTCGGCGCGATCCAGACCCGATCGCACCTGTCCGAGCAGCTGGACTTCGGTACTCGATCCTGGATCCTGGTCCTGGTCCCGATACAGCAGCCCCGGAGTGGACTTTGGCGAGCGCAGCCGCTGGCTGCTCTGGGCTTCTGCCTGATGTTGAGCACGCTGGGGGCGACCTACAACTTCAGCGCTGGCCGCAAACGACGGCTGGACCGCCTGATGGCTCTTGAACTGCGCGACTCCAAGCAGCGGCTGCGTACCATCTTCGACAGCGTCAACGAAGGGATATTCCTGGCCAATGCGAACACAGGAGTGTGCCTTGAAGTCAACGATGCCGGCTGCGAGATGTTTGGGTACCAGCGCGGAGAACTCGTTGGCCGCAACATCGACATACTTTCCTCCGGCGTCCCTCCCTACACCGAAAGTGGTGTGACCGAGACGCTCAAAAAAGCCCGCCTGGCCGGGGCACAAAAGTTCGAATGGCAGGCCAAACGCAATGACGGCAGTCTCTTCTGGACCGAGGTCTCGCTCCGAATCGCGCTAATCGGTACCGAACATCTGGCAGTCGCGGTGGTGCACGATGTAACTGAGCGCAAACAGACCAACGAGCGAATCGCTCAATTGGCTCACTATGACCTGTTGACGGGGCTCGCCAACCGCCGGGTCTTCGTCGAGGCGCTCGATCAGACAATTGCGCGCGCGGGGCGCGGTGGCAAAAGTTTCGCCGTCCTATATCTTGATCTGGACCATTTCAAGGACGTCAACGATACGCTTGGGCACCCAATCGGTGACCTCCTGCTCCAGGCCGTTGCGGACCGGCTGCGTGGCAGCGTGCGCGCTACCGACACGGTAGCGCGCTTTGGAGGCGATGAGTTTGCCGTTATCGTGAGCGAGATTCAGGACCGCCCAGAGGTGGAAGCGGTATCGGACAGGTCCAAGATCGACATCAGCGATTCCATCGCGACAAGGGGGTTAATAGCGACTGCCGGCCAGGTTGCGGAGACGATCGTCAAGGAACTTAGCAGGCCATTTTCCATCCGGGGCAATGAAATACACTCCGGAGCGACCGTCGGCATCGCGGTATTCGGCCCCGATTCAGGGGAGGCCGAAACCATGCTCTCCCATGCGGACGAGGCGCTGTATCAAGCAAAATCGAAACGACGGGGAAGCTACCGCTTTTTCACCGGCGCCATGGATGCGGAGGTGCGCGAACGGGTCCGCACGATCAGCGAACTTCGCGAGGCCATCACTTCCCAGCAGTTCTTTCTCGAATACGAACCACAGGTCGCAGTCGATAGCGGCCACATCGTAGGTGTGGAAGCGCTGGTGCGCTGGCGACACCCGACCAAGGGCATATTGGGGCCCCGTGTTTTCACCGAAGTGGCGGAGGCAACCGGCCTGATCGTCCCGTTAGGACGTTGGGTCATGCGTGAAGCCTGTCGCCAGGCCAGGCACTGGTTGGATGCCGGCATCGCATCCCCGGTGGTTTCAATCAACATTTCCGGGGTTCAATGCAAAGCGCCCCTTGATCTGGAAGGCGATATCGCGGCCATGCTGGCGCAGTTCGCCCTACCGGCATCCTGTATCCAACTGGAGCTCACCGAAACCGCATTGATGCAGGCTTCTAAAACGAATAACGAGCTGCTGCGTCGCTTGCGCAAGACGGGGCTGCGAATCGCGATCGATGATTTCGGCAGCGGTTACTCTTCACTCGACTACCTGCGCCGCTACCCAGTCGATCGATTCAAGATCAACAAGAGATTCACAGATGACGTCGGCAAGGGCCCGGAAAATGACGCAATAGTAAGAGCGGTGCTGGGGCTCGGTCGCGAGCTGGGAATTGAAGTAGTGGTCGAAGGCGTGGAGACCCAGATGCAGATCACCCTTCTGAGATCCTGGGGGTGCCGATTGGCGCAGGGGTTCTACTTTGCAAAACCTCTGAGCGTTGCAGAAGTGACCGGGCTGCTGCAGGCAGGAAAAGTGCTTCCGGGAGACAGGGTTGCTGAATTTGACCGGCTCGCCCGTGAGGTTGCATAGCGCGCGACGATGATTCTGACCAAATTCGAGAGGAACGATTGCCATGAACACACACGCCACCGTCGCGCACAGTCCACCTGTCGATCCAGGGGAGTTCACGCCGGAACCAGCGACGTCGCGCACCACACTGGCTGCGGCACTGTCTGACGGGCAATTGGCCCATCGCGCCACTATCGGCGTTCTACTTACGGCTGCCGGCATGGTCGATGTCGGCGACATATCAAACGCGCTGGTTGAGCAGAAAAAGCGTCCCGATGCGCGCATAGGCGATCTTCTGATCGCCTCGGGAAAGATCACGGAGGAATCGGTATATCGGGCGCTGGCAGGGCAACTGGCGGTGCCATATGTGCGGCTAGGCGAGTTCGATGTCGACCCGGCGGCGCTCGCATTGCTGCCGCCGGATATCGCACGTGCGCACAGAGTGCTGCCGCTGATGCTGCGCGAGAAAAGTCTCGTGATTGCAACCGACGATCCGGCTGACACCGATAAGATGTCGGCTCTAAGATTTCGGGCGCAACGACCGATCGAAGCGGTTCTCGCGAGCCCATCCGATCTCGATGCGGCTATTGCTGCAAAGTATGCGCCATTCAACGACGCGACGCTGCTGGCAGAAGCCGACCGGATACAAATGCGCGACGCTTATGAGGGAGGGTTGACTTCACCCGAGCGCATGGCCGAACAAAAGCCGATCGTGCGACTGGTAAGCAATCTGCTTCTCAACGCAATCCAACGTCACGCCTCGGATGTGCACCTGCGCCCTCGCGAGCATCACGCCGAAGCACGCTATCGAATTGACGGCTCGCTCGTGCTCGTCGGGAACTTCAACTCAGCACTGGTCCCGGCCATCGCAGCTCGCATCAAAGTGCTGGCGAACCTCGATGTGACGGAGCGTCGATTGGCGCAGGATGGTGCCATCCACATGGATACATCGACTGGTACTGTCGACATGCGCGTCTCCATCATGCCGGCCATCTATGGTGAAAATGTCGTCATCCGAATCCTGGATCGCAATATCGGATTGCGCCGGCTACGGGACATTGGATTCAACGAGGCCGACGGGAAAAGGATGCGCTCACTCATAGACCGCAATCAGGGGCTGATACTGGTCACTGGGCCGACCGGCTCGGGCAAGACAACCACTCTTTACGCCGCTCTTCAGGAACTCAACACTGGGGAGTATCAGATTATAACTGTCGAAGATCCGGTGGAATACCGCATCGATGGCCTGGTGCAGATTCAGACGCAGCCCGGTATCGATTGGGGTTTTCCGCAGGTCCTTCGCCACATCCTGCGTCACGACCCGGATATCGTTCTAATCGGCGAGATTCGCGATGCCGAAACGGCGAAAATCGCAATCGAGAGTGCTCTTACCGGCCACCTCGTCTTCTCGACAGTCCACACCAACAGTGCCGCGCAGACCGTTACCCGTCTGCTGGAAATTGGAATTCCGCCCTACCTGGTCACCAGTACGCTCGCTGGGGTCCTCGCGCAGCGACTTGCGCGTCGCAACTGCAACCGATGCAAAGCCCAGGAGAACGTGCCGCAGGACATCCGGGATATTCTGAAGGTCGGGAAGACCGAAGTTTTTTGGCGCGGCGCGGGCTGTGATGAGTGTTTCGGCACGGGATATCGAGGGCGCATCGCAGCCTACGAGTTGCTGCAGATGAGTCCATCGATCAGGGCATTAGTGCGCAGCCAGGCCTCTTACGAGCAGATGGAGGAGCAGGCCGTCAAAGAGGGAATGACGCGGCTCACCGATCAGGCGCTCAATTTGGCGCGCACGGGTGTGATTTCAATGGACGAAGTGATGCGAGTGCGGCTCGACTAGCTGGCACCATTGCTGTGCGTCCGGCCGCTGCGCTTTGGCGGCCTGTAATGGCACACCGGCGTTTCGCAAGGCGGGTACTCAGGATAGAATCCGCCTTCCTGCCGGATGAAACGCTGCCGCTACAGCAAAACGCCGCGGCCGGCAGAACGGCGCTGCCGCCTGCCACCGCCTGCGGCGCCAATCTCGAAATAGGCACCCCCACGCACCCCGGCGTCTCGGTACAATCTACAACCGCAGAAAAGACGCTGACCATGAGCCGCAAACGCAATAAGCAGAACAGATCAGGACCCGGTGGCGCGCCCGACCGCAAGCGCAAGCGCAAAAGTAAGAGTAAGGCCAAGAGTAAGAGTGCCGGGCCACGCGTGAGCCTCATCCCTGCGCGCCCGGATATGATCCGCGTGCGCCGTTCGAGGCTGCACGGCAGAGGCGTGTTTGCGCGGCGCCGGATACGCAAGGGCACCCGGGTCATCGAGTATCTCGGCGACCGGGTGTCGCATGGGGAAGCGGATGACCGCTACAGCCACAAGCCGGTCGAAGACAACCACACGTTTCTGTTCATCGTCAATCGATCGACCGTCATCGATGGCGGTGCCAACGGCAACGATGCGCGCTACATCAATCATTCCTGCGATCCGAACTGCGAATCGCTGATCGAGGATCGCCGGGTCTTCATCGAGGCTATCCGCACCATTCAGCCGGGCGATGAGCTGACCTACGACTACCAGATCGGCCGCGACAAAGAGGATCCGGCCAACATCGATGAGATATACGCCTGCCGCTGCGGCGCCCGCAGCTGTCGCGGCTCGATGCTCTGGCCTCCCAGGCGCAAGTCACGCACGAAGGCTTCGTGAAAGCGCGACAGGTGTCCCGCGCCGCCGTGATCGGCGCCATGGGTGTCGTCTACGGGGACATCGGCACGAGTCCGCTGTACGCGCTCGAGGCTTCGATCAACGCCGCCGGCGCGCCGGTGGACCGCCTGGCCGTGCTGGGTGTGCTATCGCTGATTTTCTGGTCCCTGCTGGTCGTCGTTACGCTCAAGTACGTGGTGCTGATCATGAGCGCCGACAACGAGGGGGAGGGCGGCATCCTTTCGCTGTTCGCGTTGGTGGAGCGCACGCTGACGTCCGGTACGCGCTGGCAGCAGACCATCGTGGCGCTGGCCGCGCTCGGCGCGGCACTGTTCTACTGCGACGCACTGATCACGCCTGCGATATCGGTGCTGAGCGCGGTAGAAGGCCTGGAGAATCTCAATTCCGATATGGCCAGCGCGGTGGTGCCCGTTACGCTGATAATCATCGTCGCGCTATTTGCGATCCAGCATCGTGGCACCGAGCGGGTGGGGCGCATGTTCGGTCCGATCATGGTGTTGTGGTTCATCGTGCTGGCCGTCACCGGACTGCGCGCCCTGCTGCGCAATCCCTCGGTGCTGGTCGCGCTCAGTCCCAGTTACGGCATCTGGCTGCTGCTGCAGCGCCCGGGGGTGGCGCTGGCCATCCTGGGAGGCGTGTTCCTGGCGATGACGGGCGGCGAGGCGCTCTACGCGGACATGGGCCATTTTGGCAAGAAGCCGGTTCGTATCGCCTGGTTTGCGGCGGTCTGGCCGTCGCTTGTGCTCAGCTACTTTGGCCAGGGCGCGCTGATCCTGCAGCGTCCGGAGGCGGCGCATCTGCCGCTCTACCAGCTCGTTCCCGTGTCCATGCTGCCGATGATGGTGCTGCTGGCAACCGTGGCGACGGTGATCGCATCGCAGGCCACGATCACCGGTGCTTTCTCCGTCACCCGCCAATGTATTCAGCTCGATCTGCTGCCACGGCTGCGTATCCGACAGACCTCGGCGCGGGAGCACAGCCAGATCTACGTTCCGGCGGTCAACTGGATCGTGCTGCTGGCCGTGTGCCTGTTCGTCCTCGGATTTCGTTCCTCGGACGCGCTCGGTGCGGCCTACGGCGCGGCGGTTGCCGGTACGATGTTCATTACGACACTGCTCGGCGCCCAGCTCGCGCTTGCGCAGTGGCGCTGGCCGCGCCATCGCGTCGCGCTGGTGTTTGGTCCGCTGATGTTCGTCGACCTCGTCTACCTGACCGGCAACCTCACAAAATTCGCGCAGGGCGCCTGGGTGCCGCTGACGCTCGCGAGCCTGCTGTTTTGCGTCTTCATGATCTGGCGCAGCGGCCGGCGGCTCATGCGGCGCGCGCTACGCTCGGTGGCGGTGCCATTGTCGCAACTGTCGAAACTGCTGGCCGACGTGCCACGCGTGCCGGGCACCGCCGTGTTCCTGGCCAGCGACCCGGATTACGTCCCGACCGCGCTATTGCGCAACCTCGAGCACAATCACGTGGCGCATCAGCGCATCGTATTCCTGAACATCGAGATCACGCGCTCGCCGCGCCAGGACCCCGCCGATCGCGTGCGCATCGCGATGCTGATGCCCGAGATCTACACGATCGCAGCGCGTTTCGGCTTCATGGAGACCCCGGATGTCAGCGAGGTGCTCAAGCAGTGCCGCGTGCGCGGGCTGAAGCTGTTCGGGCAGGACAGCTCGTTCTTTCTCGGCTGGCATCTGGTGGCGCCGAGGCCGCGCGGCGGCTACGAGGGATTGCGACGACGGCTGTTCGCATGGATGCAGCGAAGCAATACCCAGGCGGTGGAGTTTTTCCGCATGCCCGAGCGTCGCGTGATCGTGCTCGCGACGCAGGTCGAACTCTAAGACGCGCGTGACCGCGCCCATCGTCCTGGTGGTGGCCGTCGCCGACAATGGCATTATTGGCCGTGGCGGCACGCTGCCCTGGCACCTGCCCGATGATCTGAAATTCTTCAAGGCCGTGACAATGGGCAAGCCGCTGCTGATGGGACGGCGCACCTTCGAATCGATCGGTAAACCGCTGCCGGGCCGCCGCAACCTGGTGCTTACCCGGGGCGCAACCGCATTTCCTGCCGGGGTCGAAGCCGTCGCGAGCATCGATGCGGCGCTGGCCCTTTTACCTGAGACACCCGAACTATGCGTGATCGGCGGCGCGGCGCTATTTGCGCAGACGCTCCCCGTCGCGCGGCGCCTCTACCTGACGGAGGTACACGGCGAGGTCGAGGGAGATGTGCACTTCCCGAACTGGAATCGCGCTGACTGGCGCGAGACCGAGCGGCGCGAACATCCGGCCGATGAACGGCATCTCTACGCGATGAGCTTCGTCACACTCGAGCGGTAGCAGCGTCTTTCCGCTACTGCAGCGCGCGATACTCGATCAGCGGGGCGACGTCGGGTGGCCCGCCGTAGAAGTCACTGAACAGCAATTGCGGCTCCGCGCTGCGGCCCCGCGAAAGAATCTTCGTGCGCAGTACCTCGCCGTTCGCGCGCGTCAGCCCGCCATGCGCATGTATCCAGGCGCCGGTATCGCGCGCCAGCACCTCGCTCCAGAGATAAGAGTAATAGCGCGCCGCGTAGTCGTTGGAAAAGATATGCAGAAAGTAGGGAAAGTGATATCGCGGAGGTATCGGCCCGTAGTCGAACCCGCGAGCTTCGAGGGTCGCGCTTTCGAATGCCAGCAGCTTATCTGGCGACGGTTGACGCACCGCGGGGAGCTGGTGCAGCGCCAGGTCGGTCAGTGCCGCCTCGACATACTCCAATGTCCGAAAACCCTCATCGAAGCTTTGCGAGGCAATCACCTGGTCGAGCAGTGCGGGTGGCAGCGGCTCGCCGGTCTGGTAATGCCGTGCGAAGTGCGCCACCACTGCAGGTTCCCGCGCCCACATTTCGTTGAACTGCGAGGGATACTCCACGAAGTCGTTGGGCACGTTGGTACCGGACAGGTCCGGATACCGGACGTTGGAGAGCATGCCGTGCAGCGCATGACCGAATTCGTGGAACAGCGCGGTCACATCGTCGAACGTCAGCAGCGTCGGGGCGCCCGGCTCGGGCTTGGGGAAGTTCAGATGATTGGCGACCACCGGTTTCTGGCCGAGCAGCTTCGACTGATTGACGAAGTTATCCATCCATGCGCCGCCCTGTTTGCTGTCGCGCGCGTAGTAGTCTCCCAGGAACAGCGCCAGCGGCGAGCCGTCCGCATCGAAAACGTCAAACACACGCACGTCGGCCTCGTACACCGGCAGGTCATGGCGTTCCTTGAAACTGAGGCCGTAGAGTTCGTGCGCGGTATAGAACACGCCGTCTTCGATCACCCGGTTGAGCTCGAAGTAGGGTTTAATCCGGGCGTCGTCGAAATCGTGGCGCTGGCGTCGTAATTGCTCCGCGTAGTACTGCCAGTCCCAGGGCTGGAGCACAAAATGCGGCCCCTGTCCGGCATCCGCCTGCGAGTCGATCAAATGCTGCAACTCGGCCGCGTCGCCGCGGGCGGCCCGCAGCGCCGCAGTGCCAATCTGTTGCAGCAGTTTTTCGGCTGCCGCCGGATCGTGCGCAGTCTCATCCTCGAGCGCGTACGCCGCGTAGGATGAGTAGCCGAGCAGATGAGCCCGCTCCGCGCGGGCGCGCACCAGGCGCGCGATAATGGCCAGGTTGTCGTACTTACCGCCGCGCGCGCGTTCAATGGAGGCGCGGTAGATGCGCTCGCGCAGCGCACGGTTTTTCAGTTGCGCCAGCCACGGCTGCGTCGTCGTATTCTGCAGGGCTATCAGCCAATGGCCCGCGAGCCCACGCTCCCTGGCGGCCGCGGCGGCGCTGCTGACCTGGTCGGCCGACAGGCCATCCAGCTGTGCGAGACCATCGACCACGACCGCGCCGCTGCTGCCGGCTTTCAGGACGTTCTGTCGAAAACTGGTGGTAAGAACGGCGATCTGCTGGTTGAAGCGACGCAGCTTGCGCTGGTCGGCAGCGCCGAGCCGCGCGCCAGCGCGCACGAATTCGATGTGATAGCGCTCGAGCAGTTCCCGAGACTCGGGATCCAGCTGCAGCTGGGCGCGCTGCGCATACACCGCATCGATGCGGGCGAACAGCGCCGAATTGAGATAGATCTCATCCTCGTGGGCTGCAAGCTTCGGCGTGATGTCGGTTTCGAGCTTCAGCAACGCATCGTTGCTGTTGGCGGAAATCAGATTGAAGAAGGTCAGGTTCACCCGATTGAGCAATTCGCCGCTGCGCTCCATCGCGACAACGGTGTTGTCGAATGTGGCGGGCTCGGGATTTCGGGCGATATTCGCTATTTCGGCCAGCTGCAGGGCCATGCCGGCCTTGAACGCGGGTGCGTAATCCTCATCCCGGATGCGATCGAATGGCGGCAGCTCGAATGGCAGGGTGCTGGGCTTCGCGAATGGGTTGTCGGGCGACAACCCCGCAGCTGCAGCCACGGCCGAAGCGGCCATGGCGAGCGAACCCATTGTTAGTGCGGCCAGCATCAGTATCGGCAGACGGGTCGAATGCTCGGACGGCATAGGCGGGTCCTTTCGATGGTCCCACAGTAGTATAGGTGCATCTACCTTGGGTCCGCGCCCACGCCTGAGGGCTGCTGACGGCGGCTATGAGTCGCGGCGAGCAGCTGGCGCACCGGTTCGCCGATCAGTTCGTAGATCGCCTCATACGACCGGAGCAGTGCTTCAGCGCTGGCGAGGTAGTTTCCCACTCCGGGCGGCCGCTGTGTCTGAATGCCCATGGGCGCGGGCAGCACTGTGAGGCCGGTGGCCGCGAATTCGCGCACTGAGCGCCGCATGTGGACGGCCATGGTGATCAGAATGACGCGCTCGATGCCATCGCGTTGGAGCAATGCCGCGGCGTTGCGCGCATTTTGAAACGTGTCGTATGCGTCGCGGTCGATCCAGCGCGGCTCTATATCGAAGTTCGTGCGCAGCGTGGACTGCATGGCGTCAGTCTCATAGCCAAAACCGGTGATCAGGATCGGCAGGTCCGTGCGCCGTGAGACGTAGGCGCCGTAGGCGAGCCTCTCCATCATCCCCGGCCCGGCGATGGGTCCGCCACCGTATTCGGGGGATACCGCGCGACTGACGCCACCGCCGAGTATCACGATAGCCTGCGCACCATCGAGCCGGGACAGATCGAGCGGCGGATAGGACTGGGCGAGCGAGATGATCGCATCGGATACCAGCGGCATGGAGAGCAGCCACAGGCAACCGAGAGTGAACGCGATCAGGATGCGCCCCAGGCGCGGGCGCCGTGGCAGCAGCAGCAGTCCCGCAAAGCCCAGCAACAGCAGGCAGGCGGGTGGCAGCACGAGCTCCCGCAGCGCGGTCTTGATGTGGAGCAGCAGCACCGGCGCCGGACCGTGCTAAGCGACGCCCTTGAGCACTTCGGCCACCGTGGTGAATATCTGTTCGATCTGCGCCGGCTCGACGATCAGCGGCGGCGAGAACGCCAGGATGTCGGCGGTGTAGCGCACCAGCACGCCGCGCTCCAGGCACCCCAGGAAGACCTCATAGCCGCGGCTGCCGGGATGTCCCTCGCGCGCCTCCAGCTCGATGCCGGCCACGAGCCCGAGATTGCGGATGTCGCGCACGTGCGGCGCGCCGCGCAGGGCGTGCGCGGCCTGCTCGAACTGGACCGACAGGGACCGCGCGCGCTCGAACAGCCCGTCGCGCTGGTAGAGATCGAGTGCGGCCACGGTGGCGGCCGCAGCCAACGGGTGCGCCGAGTAGGTGTAGCCGTGAAACAGTTCGATGCTGTCCGGATTGGCGGCGTTGACGACGGTGTCGTAGATCGGACGGTTGACCGCAACGGCGCCGAGCGGCACCGACGCATTGTTGATGCCCTTGGCGAGCGTGATGATATCGGGCATTACGCCGAAGTATTCGGCGGCCGTGGCGGCGCCGAGACGGCCAAAGGCCGTGATGACTTCATCGAATATGAGCAGCAGACCATGCCGCGTGCAGATGGCGCGCAGGCGTTCCAGGTAGCCCTGCGGCGGAACCAGCACACCGGTCGAGCCGGCCAGCGGCTCGATGATGACCCCGGCGATCGTGGAGGCATCATGCAGCGCGACGATGCGTTCGAGCTCGTCGGCCAGGTGCGCCCCCCACCGCGGCTGTCCGCGGGAAAATCCGGCCTCGGCGATATTAAGCGTGTGCGGCAGATGATCGACGCCTGGCATGAGGTTGGCGCTGTAGGTTTTGCGGTTGGAGGCGATGCCGCCGACCGAGATGCCGCCGAAGCCCACGCCATGGTAGCCGCGTTCCCGCCCGATGAATCGATGTCGCTGACCCTCGCCCCGAGCGCGGTGATACGCCAGCGCGATCTTGAGCGCGGTATCGGCGGACTCGGAGCCGGAATTGGTGAAGAAGATGCGGTCGAGGCCCGGCGGCATGATGCGTGCCACGCGGGTGGCCGCTTCGAAAGCCATCGGATGACCCATCTGAAAGCCCGGGGCGTAATCGAGCTCGCGGCTCTGATGCGCGATCGCCTCGGCAATCTCAGGTCGGCAATGACCCGCATTGACGCACCAGAGACCCGATGTGCCATCCAGTACGCGCCGCCCGTCGTGTGCGGTGTAGTACATGCCGCTGGCGCCGACCAGGAAGCGCGGCGCGGCCTTGAATTGCCGGTTCGCCGTGAATGGCATCCAGAGCGCATCGGTATCGGGCAGAGGCTTAGGTAGGGGCTTCATGGCAACTCCAGTCCGGCAGGGGCTGAGTGCGCCGGACGCGTCATTCTACAGGGCCGCCCTACAGGCCGGCCTCCTCGAGCAGCGCCTCGGCGCCGCCGGGTTCGGCGCGCGACAGCAGGGCATCGAGTATGCGCTGCTGCGCGATGCCGCGACGCTGCGCCTCCGAGTAGGTGATCTCGGGGTGGAACATCACCATCGAATAGCGTGGGATGAACCTGCCCGGGAAGGCACGCTCGAGCTGGGCCGCGAGCGCCTGGCGCCGCAGGAACTCCGGTGAGCGCACCGTATCGCGCATCTCCTGGTAATTCTCCAGCGCCATGGCCGCGATGGCGTCGGTGTCGGCACGTCGTTCCCGCTCGAATTGCTGCAACAGCGCCTGCCGCACGGTGGGTTCGTCCGCGCCCGGATCGCAGAGCAGGTGGTCGAGCAGGCGGCAATCCTCAAACCCGCAATTGAGGCCCTGGCCGTGGAAGGGCACGATGGCGTGGGCCGCATCGCCGATGAGCAGCAGCCGGCCGTCCACCTGCCAGCGCTGGCAATAGAGTGTGCCGAGCCGACCCTGCGGATGTGCCGCAAATTGCCGGGCAAGGTCCGGGATCGCGCGCGCCGCATCCGGGAAGTGAGCTTCGAAGAAGCGCGTTACGGCCGCATCGCTTCGCAACCGGCCGAACCCCGGATCACCATCGCGCGACAGAAACAGCGTCGCCGTGAAGCTGCCATCCGTGTTGGGCAGGGCGATCAGCATGTAGCCGCCTCGCGGCCAGATGTGGAGCGCCCGAGGTTCAAAAGCGTACTGCCCCGCCGAGGCGCCGCCGGCCGGGGGAACGGCCGGGATAATGAGTTCCTTGTAGTCGTGATCCAGCGGCAGTTCCTGCGCACCTACCAGATCGCGCGCGACCAGCGCCGCGCGCACGGCCGAGCCGGCACCGTCGGCACCGAGCAGCACCTCGAAGCTCTCGTGGTAGTCGCGCCCGTCATGCTCATTGCGCAGCGCCACGCTACCGGCCGCGACGTCGACATCCAGGCAGCGCGTGCTGAATCGCAGCTCGATACCCGGGCACTCGGCTGCGGCGTCGACCAGGATGCGGTTGAGCTTTTCCCGGCTCAGCGCGTAGATGACCTCGTGATCCTGCTGGCCATAGCGCAGAAACGCAGTCTTGCCCGCGGCATCGTGCACCATGCGTCCAGGCATCGGCATCAGCGCAGGCCTCACCCGGCCGGCAAGTCCCGCGCGCTCGAGCGCGAGCATGCCGCGCGCGGCCATCGCCAGGTTGATGGAGCGGCCGCGTTCCGGCGGCGCGGTGCGCGGATCGGCTCGACGCTCGATGAGCCTTACGGAGCGACCGCGATTGGCGAGCATCAGCGCCATCAGCGTACCGACCGGGCCGGCGCCGATCACCGTGTAGCGGCGCATCGTTCCTTCAGGATCCCGGCCAGAACGTGCGCGGCCTGCCACACCTCCTCGAAGCCGTTGTAAAGCGGCACGGGACACAGACGTATGACATCAGGCTCGCGCCAGTCGCAGACGACGCCGCGGCGGCGGAGCGCATCGAAGACCTGCCGGCCGCCCGCCGCGCCCGCTGCGCCTGCTGCGTCGGCTGTGGCCGGGCGCAGGCGTAGCGACAGCTGGCAACCGCGCGCCGCAGGCGCGGCTGGCGTGATCACGGCCAATTCCTCGCCCGCGAGGTCCAGCAGCAGGGTTCGCAGGTAGTCGGTCAATGCCAGCGACTTGAGGCGCAGTGCAGGCATGCCGGCCTCGGCGAAGATCGGCAGCGATGCGCGCAGCGGAGCGGTCGAGAAGATCGGCGGATTGCTGACCGCCCAGGCCGCCGCGCCCGCCGCCGCGTTGAATTGGGAGCTCATCTGAAACCGGGTCCGCGCCTCGTGACCCCACCAGCCATTCAGCCGCGGCAAATCCTCACGCGCCAGATGCCGTGCATGCACGAAGGCTCCGCCGATCGCGCCGGGTCCGCCGTTGAGGTATTTGTAGCTGCACCACGCCGCAAAATCGGCCTCCTCGTCATGCAGCCGCAGCGGCACATTGCCGATCGAATGCGCTAAATCGAATCCCGCCGATGCACCCACGGCGTGCGCCGCACGCGCGATGCGTCCGAGATCGAAACACTGTCCGGTGCGGTACTGCACACCGGGCCAGAGCACCAGCGCCAGGCGTGCGCCCAAGGTGGCGATCTGCTGCTCGATGTCCTCCATGCGCAGGCACTCCTCCCCGGGGCGCGGCGCGAGCTCGATGAGCTCGCGCGCGGGATCGAGTCCGCGCCAGGCGATCTGCGAGGTGACGACGTGGCGGTCGGATGAGAATGCGCCGGACTCGATCAGCACGGCGCCGCGATCCGCACCGGGTCGATAGAAGCTGGCCAGCAGCATGTGCAGATTGATGCTCAGGGAATTCATCGCCACGACTTCCGCAGCTTGCGCGCCGCACAGCTGCGCGAGCGGCGCCTGGAACTGCTCGGCATACCCGATCCATGGCGATCGGGCCTCCTCGTGCCCGAGCACGCCGAGCCGCTCCCATTCCGCGACCTCAGCCGTGATGCACTCGCGCGCGCCGAGCGGCGCCAGGCCCAGCGAATGGCCGCACAGATACAGCAGCGGCTGGCCATCGCGGTCGCGCGGACGTGCGAAACGCGCCTGCAGTGCGCGCAGCGGATCGCGTGCGTCCTCGGAACGGGCCCAGGCTTGGTCTGTCATACAGGCTAGGCCGTCCGGATCGGATACAACACCGGCCGCGAGGGCACGGCTTCGCCGGCAATGGCGGGTGTATGCAACCCCAGCAGATACCAGCCGTCGGGGATCGCCGCGCCGATGTAGGCCAGCTCGGTGATGGTGCAGGCCGGGCGCTGCGCCTGTCCGAGTTGCGTGCTGCCGGGCGGCAGCCCGAAGAAGATGCGGTGCGCCGTCAATACGCCGCCATCGCTGCTGCGGTCGGCCGAGGGCACGTCCAGCACCAGGTGTTCGATGCCGCGCTCGACCAGGCACGAGGCGGCCTGCGCCGACAGGAATGGCGCGGCAGCGCGATAGTCCTCGGTGAATTTTTGCGGCTCGTTCGGCAGCGTCCGTACCACCAGCGCGCGCGCGGTCAGCCGCGTCCCCGGCGACACCGGCCACGCTTCCTCCAGCCGGGAGCGGGTGATCAGCAGATCCACAGCCGCAGGTTCAGGCTCGCTGCCCTCGCGACTGTCGGCGGCGAGTTCGGGTTCGATCGTCACCAGCGCCGCGAGCAGCAGCCGCTGCGGCACCAGGCTGTGAACGTCCACGCGCTCCACGGTCAGGTGACCGACGCTTTCCGTATGCGTGCCATTGGCGTGCGGGGTCAACGTGACGGTGCTGCAGTTGCAGCTGGCCCCACGCACGACTCGGCCGTTGAAGTCGCCAACTTCCAGCGGCACGCTGCTGGCCGGCGGTGCGCCGAAGCATCGCAGCTGCGGACGCTGAAAGTCGAGCACGCGTGCACAGCTCGCGCCCGCGGCCAGATCGGCCAGCAGCGCTACCCCGTCGATATCAAGGCGCGCCCATTGCGCGCGTTCATTGCGAGCCATGATCGCCGCCCGCCATCGCCGGCGGCTCCATGACGGCTCCACACTGCCCGCAGGTGCGCAAGGACCGGCTGCCGAAAAAGCGCTTGAACACCGGCGGAAACTGCGTCTCGATATCGGTGAGTGCAAAGAATTCCTCGTACAGCAGATGCTGGCAGCGCTCGCAGTACCACTGCAGGCCATCGAGCTCACCATCTCGCCGCCGCCGCTCGATTACGAGGCCGACGGAATTGGCGAACCGCTGCGGCGAATGCGGCACGCCCGGCGGCAGCAGCAGGATCTCTCCAGTGCGGATCGGCAGATCCGAGATGGCCCCATCCTGCACCACGCGCAGTACCATCGCGCCCTCTATCTGGTGGAAGAATTCCTCGGCGGGATCGACGTGGAAATCCTTGCGGCTGTTCGGACCGCCGACCGCCATGACGATGAATTCGCTGTCCTGGTAGATGAGTTTGTTGCCCACGGGCGGTCGCAGCAAGTGACGGTTGCTGTCGATCCACTGCCTTAAGTCGATGGGATGAAGGGGGCGCATGTCGAGGATAGTATTCGCGTATGGTAAGCATATTGCCGCAGGGTGGCGACTTCCGGACACTTGGGATATGTCGAATCGCGGAACCTCGAACGCATCCATCGTGCTGGCGCTGTGCGTGGCGCTGACCGCGTGCGGTATCCACTGGCCGTGGCGTCACAGGGAGCCCAGTCCACCGCCCCCGGCGCAGGAGCTCATCATCGCCGCGGCGGACGGTGCTGTGCCGGCGCCCATTCCTCAATTCTGGGACCGCAATACGCTGCTGCTCGATCTGACAGCGGTAAGCGGTGAGGGCGGAGTCGTACTGCGACCGTTGCCTGGCCACGTGTGGCCCATCCGGCTCGAGTTCAAAGTGCAGCCCGGCCGCTTCGTGCATCTGGATGTGACCGCGCTGGAACGCGTGGTGTTCCAGGTGCCCGCCGAGGGCGCGCCGGTCGTGTTCAGGCTTGCGCCCGGCGCGTACCTGCGCGACACGGCGCAGATCACTCTCCGATGGAGCGTGGCTGACGGCTCGGCACGCTGACGGGGCGGGCGTCAGGCTCATCCAGATTCAGCGCCGTGAGCGCACCGCCCCACACGCAGCCGGTATCCAGACCCACCACGCGATCGGCGTTGTAGTAACCGAGCGCCGACCAATGTCCGAAGATGATGCGGGTGCCGGCAGCGGCACGCCGCGGCGCCTTGAACCAGGGCATCCACGGCGGCGACGCCGAGCCGGGCTTGCCCTTCTGCCTGAAATCGATGCGACCCTCGGCGGTGCAGAATCGCACCCGCGTGAGCACGTTGACCGCAAAGCGCAGGCGGTCCGCACCTTTGAGAGATGGCTGCCAGCGGTCAGGCTCATCGCCGTACATGGCGGCGAGCAGTGTCTGCGGATCGGAGCGCAGCGCGTGCTGCACTTCGGAGGCCAGGGCGAGCGCGTCATCGACGTTCCACTGCGGCACCACGCCCGCATGCACGAGCAGGTCGTCCGCATCGGCCGCGTAGTGCGCCAGCGGACGCTGTGCCAGCCATTCGATGAGGGCGTTGCGGTCCGGGGCGTCTAGTATTGGCTTAAGCGTATCGCTCTTGCGCACCTTGGCCTTCACGAGCGCGACGGCGAGCAGGTGCAGATCGTGGTTGCCGAGCACGCACAGCGCGTTGTCGGCAAGGCTGCGCACCAGCCGCAGCACTTGCAGGGAGTCCGGGCCGCGGTTGACCAGGTCGCCGACGAACCAGATTTGATCGCGATCGCTCTTGAAGCCGATCAGCGCGATCAGTGCGGTGAGCTCATCAGCACAGCCCTGGATATCGCCTATGGCCCAGCGTGCCATGGCTCGTCAATGAAGCAGCATCAATGCAGCAAGCCCGGCATGGCCAGCCGGAATGCCGGGATGTTCGCATCAAAGGTCGCGCCATCGTCGGCGACCATCTGGTAACTGCCTTGCATGGCGCCGACCGGCGTCTCGAGTACCGCGCCGCTGGAATAGCGGAAACCCTGCCCGGGCTTCAGATAGGGCTGCTCGCCGACCACGCCATCGCCGCGCACTTCCTGCACGCGTCCGTTGGCGTCCGTGATGACCCAGTGGCGAGTCAGCAGTTTTGCCGGCACCTCGCCTTCGTTGCGGATCGTGATCGTGTAGGAGAACACATAGCGGCGCTCGCGAGGCTCGGATTGATCCTCGAGGTAGGAGGTCTCCACTTCGACGCTGATCTTGTGACGGATGGTCTCCACAGTCAGCGCGTACGCACGGCCAGCACATCGCAGGGTGCGCCGTGCAGCACCGAGTCTTCGGTGCGATGAATCAGGATCGATAGCCCATGGCGCTCGCGCGCGCCGAGCACGATCAGATCGCAGTTGTGCTCGCGCGCGTGGTGCAGGATTTCGCTCTTGGCGCTGCCGGCCTCGACGCTGCCTGACCCCGGCGGCAGCCCGAGTTCCTGCGCGAGGGTAGCGATCTGCTTGCGCGCACGATCGATGATCTGATCGTCTATCTGCATCACGGGAATCAGCGAGTCGCTCATCGGCTCGATCGGCACGAACTCCACCACATGCAGCAGCCACACCTTGCCCTGGGTGGCGCGTGCGAACTCGCAGGCCCGGTCCGCCACGGCGCGACTGCCTTCGGTCAGGTCCACGGCGGCGAGAATGCGGGTATAGGCTTTCATGGGAGCTCGGCTCGCAAGCTTAGCGGATCGTCGCGGCGGCCGCGCGCGCGGCCGCCGCGGCCTGTGCCAGCGCGCCAAACTGGGGCGGCGAGAGCGTCTCGGCGCGGGCCCCCGGGTCGATGCCCAGCGCGGCCATCGCATCCCCCGACAGGTAATTCCGCAGCGAGTTGCGCAGGGTCTTACGGCGTTGGCCGAACGCCGCAGTGACCACCTCGCCATAGAGCGGCTCGCGTGACCAGGCGGGCGGGTTATCGATGACCTCCAGCCGTACGAAGGCCGAATTCACCTTCGGCGGCGGCTGGAAGGCGCCCGCACCGACATCGAATAGGCGCTTCGCCGCGGCGCGCGGCGAGAGCATCACAGTCAAGCGACCGTAATCGCGGCTGCCCGGAGCCGCGACGATGCGGTCGACAACCTCCTTCTGCAGCATGAAATGCATATCGCTGATGACATCCCCGGCATCGAGCAGGCGGAACAGCAGCGGCGTCGATATGTTGTAGGGCAGATTACCGATCACGCGCAGACGGGTGCCGCGAGTGGCGGCGAGGGCACGCCAGTCGAATTCGAGCGCATCGGCCCGATGCAGATGCCAGCGTGGCTCGCTGCCGAAACGCACCTGCAGCGCATCGGCCAGATCCCGATCGATCTCGACTGCGTCCAGGGCTCCGGCTGTCGCGAGCAGCTGTGCCGTCAGTGCTCCGCGGCCCGGACCGATCTCGACGGCGCTGTCGTCAGCCTGCGTGCCGATCGACTGGACGATGCGCGCGATGACCGCCGGATCGTGCAGGAAGTGCTGGCCGAATCGCTTGCGGGCGCGGATCACGCTCGCTGGGCCATGGCGGCGGCCAGATCGATGGCGGCCAGCAGGCTACCGGCATCGGCCCGTCCACTGCCCGCCAGATCCAGTGCGGTACCGTGATCGACCGAAGTGCGCACGATGGGCAATCCCAACGTGACGTTGACGGCCTCACCAAACCCCGCGTGCTTGAGCACCGGGAGCCCCTGGTCGTGATACATGGCCAGCACCGCGTCATAGCCCTTGAGATGGCGCGGCACGAACAACGTGTCGGCTGGCAGGGGGCCGTGCACATCCAGGCCCCGCGCGCGCGCCTGCGCGATGGCAGGATCGATGACGCGCAGTTCTTCATCCCCCAGATGCCCGCCTTCTCCGGCGTGAGGATTCAGACCGCACACCGCGATGCGGGCGCGATCCAGCCCCCAGAATCGCCGCAGGTCGGCCGATAGGATGGTCAGTACTTGCAGCAATCCTGCCGTGGTGAGGGCATCGCTGACGGCTCGCAGCGGCAGGTGGGTGGTCGCGAGCGCCACGCGCAGATCGCCTGCCACCAGCATCATGACCGGCCGCGCCGCGTGCGTGCGTGCGGCGATGTATTCGGTGTGGCCCATGAAGTCGAAGCCCGCCTCGATGATGAGGCTCTTCTGCACCGGTGCGGTGACGCAGGCGCTGAAGCTGCCCGCAAGGCAGCCGTCCACGGCGCGATCGATCATCCTAAGCACCGCGGCGCCGTTGGCGCGATTGAGTTGGCCAGGAATGCAGGCGGCGGCCAGAGGCTGATGCAATACGCTGAGCGCGCCGGCCGCGCATCCGACACTCTGGCCGACCGACCAGTCCTCGAGCCTGATCTCCAATCCGAGCAGTCGCGAACGCTGCTCGAGCATCGCGCGGTCGGCGAGGCAGACCAGCGGCCAGCTGCGCGCCCGCGTGGCCACGGCCAGGCACAGATCGGGGCCGATGCCGGCCGGTTCTCCGGAGGTCAGTGCGATCGGTACGGTCAGCGTCAGAGCCGTAGCTCGACGTAGGATTCGTCGCGGATCTGTTGCAGCCACAACTCGGTCGCCTCTTCGACGCGGCTGTCGCGCAGGGCTTCGAAAGCGCGCTCACGCGCCGCGTCGGCCGTGTTGTCGAAGTCGCGATGGCCGAGCATCTGCACGATGTGCCAGCCGTATTGCGTGCGAAACGGCTGGCTGATCTCATCGGGCTTGAGCGAGTCGGCGGTCGCCGCGAATTCGGGCACGAAGGCATCGGCCTGCGTCCAGCCCAGGTCGCCGCCGTTGATGGCGGAGCTGGCATCCTGCGAGTTGGTCTTGGCCAGCACCGCGAAGTCTTCCTTGCCTGTGACGATCTGATCGCGCATGTGCGTGAGCTTCTGCCGCACCGTGGCGTCATCCTCGATTTCAGTGGTCTTGAGCAGGATGTGCCGCAGATGCACTTGCTGGATGATCTGTGCGCCGCCGGCCGCGCGCGTCTCATTGAGCTTCACGATGTGAAAGCCGCTGGGCGTCTGAATGATCTCGCTGACGTCGCCGGGCTTCATGCGCGCAATGACATCGGCCAGAAAGGTCGGCAGTTCCGTACCCTTGCGCCAGCCGAGCGAGCCGCCATCGAGCGCCGTCTCGCTGGCGGAGTAGGTGATGGCGAGTTTGCCGAAGTCCTCGCCGCCGCGCGCGCGATCATCGACATCCTTGGCGCGTGCCGCGGTGTTCGCCAGCTGGGCGGGCGTGGCGTCCTGGGCGACCGCGATCAGGATGTGCGACACGTTGTACTCGTTGGTCGCCGATGCGGTTTTCTTTTCGTGCTCCAGGTACTGGTCCAGTTCGCGCGGCGTGATGGTGATGCGCTGCACGACGTCGCGCGAGCGCAGGATCTGGCGCGCGATTTCGCGCTTCAGCTCGGTGCGGTACTCGGCATAGTCGATTCCGTCCGCGGCCAGCTTGGCCGGCAGCTGCTCGAGCGTAATGCCCTGTCGCTTGGCGATATCGTCCATTGCGGCGTTGACCTGCTCGTCCGACACCTTGATGCCGGCGCGGTCGGCGTGCTGCGCCTGGATCTCCTCGAGCACGAGCCGGTCGAGCACCTGCGAGCGCATGACATCCGTGCCCGGCAGCGCCACATTCTGGCCGCGCAGTCGCGCCGTGATCTCCCGCGTCTGCGCTTCGAGTTCGCTATCGAGCACCAGTCCGTCATTGACCAGGGCGACCACGCGATCGAGCATCACCCCGTCTTTGGACAGATCCTTGTGCGGCCCGGCGGGCGCATCCGGAGTGCCTGCCTCCTTGGTGGCCGTGTCTGTGGTCTTGGCATCGGCCTTGGGGTCGCTCTTGTTGCGCGCAGCCGCATCCGCACCGGCCGAGGCCAGCACACTCAAGGCAACGATTGCCGCGAAGGCGCTCAGGGTGATGGTACGCACAGGCATTAAATGTCCATTCGCCTCAGTAGGTTAAGTTCAAAAGAGGGGTTGCCTGTTGGCGGAGCTGGAGTATCCCCGAATCGACTGCTCAAGGAAAGATGTGACCTGGCTTCCGACACTCGAGAGCCCGGTGAGTTCCAGCTGAAAGGAGACACCGCTGCTCTGGATGCCGGTGCGTGTGCTGATCGAGCGTTGCCAGAGTGCACGGATGTTCCAGCAGGCCCCACGGTACTGAAAGCCGGCGAAGTCTTCGATGGAACCGGGACGCACCGCCGGCGTCGCCGAGGGGTTGTCCAGAAACGAATAGACCGAGCGCGCATAGGCGTCCCAATGGCTCGCGATGGGCCACGCTACCGAGCCGTCGATCTGAGCGAGCTGACCGGCGCGATACCGGTAGCTCAGGTTGGCCACCTGCTGGTTGCTGGGGTGGTACTGCAGCGTGAGCTCGTCCTGCGCCACAGCCGAGACATTCGGGTTGGAGGCGATGTCGAACTGCAGGTTCCAGTTGCGATAGGCGCTCAGGATCACCTCGGCGATCAGGCTGGAGGTGTTGACCGATTGCAGGGCCTGGCCGGGCAGCATCACGCGCGCGGGCTCGAAGTAGATCGCCTGCCCGATGGTGGCGCTCAAGTACCGCGTGCCGCTGGCGGTATCGAAGGTCTGCGAGGTCAGCCCGAGCGTGAGGCCGTTTTCATCGCCCACGCGATCGGTGCCGACGAAGCGATTGGGCCGGAACAGCTCGATCAGGTTCGGATCCGGAATGCCGGTGTCGAAGACCGGCAGGTCATTCTGATTGCGGTACGGGATATAGACGTACATGGCCCGCGGTTCGAGCGTGATGCTGCGCGAGCCGTCGCTGCCGCCCAGACGTTCGAAGGTAAGTCCGCTATCGATGCTGAAGATCGGCAGGTTGCGCTGCGGTGAGCTCTCGCCGTTCTCGATGTCATTGTCGCGCAGCGCGTACTGCGTGAGCTCCCAGCCAAGATTCGGCCGCAGGAAGTAACCCGGGCCCGAGAAGTCCAGGCCGAAGTGCGGCATGGCATCGAGCCGCCAGCCGTTGACGTTGGCCATCGGGTCGAGCGGCGCGTTGGAGAGATTGCAGGGATTGGGAACGTTGCAGGCGCCGACCGCGGGGCAGGGGATGCAGTTCGCGCGCGTGAAATTCACCAGTTCGCTCGTAAAGCCCGTCTGCACGTGAGTTACGTTCCAGGGCGACCACTGCGCCGCGGCGGTCAGCCGCGGCAGCTGGATGTAAGGCCGCTCGTCCACCGGCAGCGTGTCGTCGAGGGTCTGGTAGCCGACCATCTCGGCGCGCAGCGTCCAGATGTCATCGCGATGCGTGATGCCGATACTGCGCGGCAGGAAGGGTGTGCTGGTGCTCTCGGTGCCCTGCGTGAAGTCCTCGAAATACGCATCGTCACTGACGTTCTCGATGGTCGTGTCGATGCGCGTGTTCCAGCCAAGCTGGTAGCGGTCGATGAGCTTCAGGAAGCTGCGGTCGTCGCCGGTCTGCCGGTCATGGGGCATGATATTGGCATCGAACGTGCCGCGCGTGGCTTCGCTCAACAATCGGTATTCGGCGTCCAGATCGATGCCGCGCGTCGAATAGATCGTAGGCGTCAGGGTGGCATCCTGGTTGGGCGCGATGTTCCAGTACCAGGGCACGCCGATGAATGCGCCGCTCAGGCTGGAGCTGCCGAAGTTCGGAAACAGCACGCCGCTCTGCCGCGCGCTGTTCAACGGGAAGGAAATCCATGGCAGGTAGAGGATCGGCACCCCCTCGAAGTCCACGGTCGCGCCGTGGCCGACGCCGCGTCCCGCGTTGGTGTCGAGCGTGAGATCGCGGGCATTGATGAGCCAGTCATTGTGCTGCTTTGGGCAGCTGGTGTAGGTGACGTGCTGCAGCCTGATGACCTTGTCCGGCGTCATCGATATCTGATTGGCGGTGCCGTGGCCAGGCAGCTTGAGAAGTTCGAACGTGCCGTGACTGAAATCCGCGCTCTGCTCGTTGTAGTGCCCGGTGTCTCCCTGCAACAGCACGATCGGATCGCGATACCGAACGGCGCCGGCGGCCGTGAGGTTATTGTTGTTGCGGTCGTAGGTCAGCCGATCGGCCATGATCTCGCGATCGCCCATGTGCACATCGACATTGCCGCGCAGCTCCAGGAGCCCGTCGGCGGTGAAGTCGAACTGATCGGCGCGGTAGGTAATGTCCCCGCCGGGTCCTCGCCGCCCGTTGCCGAAAAGTAAGTTGTTGCCGGGCGCAGCCGTAGCCGGCGCCGTGGTCCCGGGCACGACCGGGCTCGCGGCGGCAAGCAGTGTGGGTGCAGTCTCCCAGGGCTCGACGCACGGTCCGTCGGCGGCCCGCGTCGCGAGTGGCAGCGCGCAGCAAAGCGCCGCGCCCCACAGCGCGCGCAGATGCGGGGAAGAACTCATGTGCGTCTCATTATAATGACGGGTTGCAGCATAAGGTTTGTTCCTCACCATGAGCAGCAGCGACCCGCGCCTCGATCAACTGCGACATTGGCTCGCCACAGAGCAGCGCTGGCCGCTCGCGCGACTGGCACCGGCCTCGGCCGATGCCAGTTTTCGTCGCTATTTCCGCGTCTGGAGCACCGACGGTGCAACGCGCGTGGTCATGGACGCGCCCCCGGACAAGGAGGATGTGGCACCGTATCTGGCAGTTTCGGCGCTGCTCGAGCGCTGTGGGGTGCATGTGCCCCGCATCGATGCCAGCGATGCGGGCCGAGGATTCGTGCTGCTCGAAGACTTAGGATCGGTCTCCTACCTGTCGCGCCTGCAGGAGCGGGCGAACGCCGATGCGCTCTACGGCGACGCCCTGTCGGCATTGCTGCGGATCCAGTTGCGCGGGCGCGCGCTGTGCGCCCGATTGCCCCCGTATGACCGCCCGGTGCTCGCGCGCGAGATGGCGCTCATGCCCGAGTGGTTCTGCGCGCGCCACCTTGCGCTGACACTCGATGCTCGCGAGCGCGCGCTACTCGGCGCCACGTTCGAGTTTCTGATCGATGAGGCGTTGATGCAGCCGACGGTGCTGGTGCACCGCGATTATCACTCGCGCAACCTGATGGTGCTGGAGCGGGATAACCCGGGGATCATCGACTTCCAGGACGCGCTGGCCGGTCCCTGCGGCTACGATCTGGTCTCGCTGCTCAAGGACTGCTACATCGACTGGCCGCGCGCGCGCGTCGAGGCGTGGGTGCGCAGTTACCGGCAGCAATGGATCGCCGGCGGCGGCGATGGCGGCCGCGATCCGGAGATGTTCCTGCGCTGGTTCGATCTTGTCGGGCTGCAACGTCACATAAAGGTGCTCGGAATCTTCGCCCGCCTGTGGTATCGCGACGGCAAGAGCGGCTACCTCGCCGACCTGCCGCGAACGCTCGACTACGTGTGCGATGCGGCGCGACGCTATGCGGAGTTGCGCGAATTCTCGCAATGGGTCGAAAGCCGGCTGCTTCCTGATCTGGCGCAGGCCAACGCCCGCGAGCTGGCCCGGAGCCGCGCATGAGTTTAAGGGCGCGACGCGCGATGTTGCTCGCCGCCGGCCGTGGCGAGCGCATGCGCCCGCTCACCGACCAGCTGCCCAAGCCGCTGCTGATGGTGCGTGGCACGCCGTTGATCGTTTATCACCTGCAGCGGCTGGCGCGTTGCGGCGTGCGTAATGTGGTCATTAATGTCGCATGGCTCGGTGACCGCATTCGTGCCGCGCTCGGTGACGGCGCCGCCTTCGGTGTTTCGATCCATTACAGCGAGGAGGGCGCGCAGGCACTCGAGACCGGCGGAGGAATCTTCCAGGCGCTGCCCTGGCTGGGCAGCGAGCCATTCCTGGTCGTGAACGGCGATGTATTCACGGACTTCGACTTCGCGGCGTTGTCGATCGCGCCCGATGCCTGGGCGCATCTTTTGCTGGTGCCCAACCCCGTGCAGCACCCCCAGGGTGATTTTGCGCTCGAGGACGGTCGCGTAGTCGAGACCGGGTCAACGCAATGGACATATTCGGGCATCGGCCTCTATCGGCCGCAACTCTTCGACGGCTGCCAGCCCGGACGCTTCCCGTTACTGCCGCTGCTCAGGCGTGCGATTGCGGCGGGACGCCTGTCCGGGGAGGTGTATCGCGGCGCCTGGAGCGATGTCGGCACGATCGAGCGCCTGGCGGCGCTGCAGTAGCTTAAGGGAGGTTCCGCCCGCTACCATGGCGTTGCCCTTCGGGGGCATCTATGAGCAAACCCGACGACATGCCGGCGACCACGGTTCGCAGTGGCGAGAAATACCACACGCCGCAGGGATTCAGTGCCATCAAGGATGGCATCCGACCCCGCGGGGAGCTCGATCGCAGCGGCCTTACGGGCAAGCCTCCGTGGCTGCGCGCGCGCATTGCCATGGGCGAGGGTTACGATTTCGTGCGCCGCACGGTGCGCGAGCACCGGCTCTCCACGGTCTGCGAGGAGGCTAAGTGCCCCAATATCGGCGAATGCTGGAACGCCGGTACCGCCACCATCATGCTCATGGGTGCCGTCTGCACGCGTGCCTGCCGCTTCTGTGCGGTCGATACCGGCAATCCGCGCGGCTGGCTGGACCCCGAGGAGCCGCGCAACCTGGCCGAGAGTGTCGCGCTGATGCGGCTCAAATACGTGGTGCTGACCTCGGTCAATCGCGATGATATTGCCGACGGCGGCGCGGCGCACTACGCGGCCTGCATCCGCGCCATCAAAGCGAGCACTGCCGATGTCGCGGTGGAAGCCCTGACACCCGACTTCCAGGGCGTGCTGCGCGATGTCGAGACCGTGGTCGATGCCGGTCCGGAGGTGTTCGCGCAGAACGTCGAGACCGTGCGTCGGCTGACCCACCCGGTGCGCGATCCGCGTGCCGGCTACGAGCAGACGCTCGCCGTGCTCTGGCATGCCAAACGCCACCGGCGCGCAGTGCTGACCAAGAGCAGCCTGATGCTCGGACTGGGTGAGAGCGATCAGGAGATCATCGAGTGCATGGACGATCTGCGTGCAGCGTCGGTCGATGTGCTGACGCTGGGACAGTATTTGCGCCCAACCGCAAATCACCTGCCGGTGCAGCGATTCGTCGAGCCTGCGCGGTTCGAGCAGTATCGGCAGTGGGGTCTCGAGCGCGGGTTTCGCGAATGCGTGGCCGGTCCGCTGGTGCGTTCGAGCTATCGCGCCGAGCGCGTGCTGGCCGGCAACAACGTCGGCCTGCAGCTGCCCTCGTGAGCGCTCCCGAAGCGGCAATTCTCGATATGCCGGCAACCGGCATTGCCCCGCGGCCGAAGCCCGTGATTCACTGGCTTGGCCGTCTCGACTATGAGCCGTGCTGGCGCGCGATGCAGCGGTACACCCAGGAGCGCGGTCCCGACTCGGTCGATCAGATCTGGCTGCTCGAACACGAGCCGGTATTCACGCTCGGTATGAATGCCGATGCCTCGCACGTGCTGGCTCCCGGCAATATTCCGGTGGTCCAGATCGACCGTGGTGGCCAGGTGACGTATCACGGACCCGGCCAGCTCGTGGTCTATCCGCTCATCGACACGCGGCGCGCTCACCTTTCCGTGCGGGAGCTGCTGAACGCGCTGGAACGCGGCGTGATCGAGTACGCCGCGCGGTACGGCATCAACGCCCAATGCCGCCCCGGTGCACCCGGTGTCTACGTCGATGGGCGCAAGCTCGCCAGCGTGGGGCTTCGCATCCGGCGCGGCGGCAGCTATCACGGCCTGGCGCTGAATGTGGGCATGGACCTGGAACCCTTCGCCCGCATCAATCCGTGCGGCTACGCCGGACTTCAGATGACGCAGCTGTCGGACTTGAGCGGTCCAGGCGATGTCGCGGTGGTGGCAGCGGAATTCGGTCCGCTGCTGGCGGCGAAGTTGTCGCGATGAGGGCGCTGCGGCAATGAGGGCCATCACGCCCATCCGATTGGCAACGTCAAAGGATGCGGCCCTGATTGCCGAGATGTCGCGCGACTACGTCGAGCACGGCCTCGGGTGGAGCTGGACGGCATCCCGAGTGCTCGCGGCCGTCAATAACCAGGCCACCAACGTCGCGGTTGCCGGAGAACTCTCGGGCTTCGGCATCATGCATTACGGCGACGACAGCGCGCACCTCGCGTTGCTGGCGGTGCGCCCTGCCCTGCAGCGGCGCGGTTTGGGCACGCTGCTGCTGGAGTGGCTGGAGAAGCCGGCACGCGTAGCGGGCATCGAGTGCATCCGCCTGGAGGCCCGTGCGGACAACCCCAGCGCCATCGCTTTTTACCGCCGCCAGGGCTACCGGGAGGCGGCCCGGATAGCGGGCTACTATCGCGGGACGGTGGATGCGGTGCGGCTCGAAAAGCGCCTCGATTTGGCGCTGCACGTGCCGCCGCGCTGATTGAAGCCGCCCCTGCTGCGGCGTAGCATCGAGTCATGAAACGCCTGTTGGTGCACCTGATTGTCACCGCGCTGCTGCTGTTGCTGATCAGCCAGATCGTGGACGGCATCCATGTCGACGGTTTCGGCTACGCATTGCTGGCCGCGCTGGTGCTCGGCATCGTGAATTTTCTGGTACGCCCGATCCTGATCCTGATCACGCTGCCCGTGACCATCCTGACGCTGGGTCTGTTCCTGATTGTCGTGAATGCGCTGATGCTCAAACTCACCAGCGCCCTCGTGGCCGGCTTCCACGTGGTCGGTTTCATACCCGCGTTGATCGGGGCGGTGCTGCTTGGTCTCTTCAACCTGATCGTCAGCGCGCTGATGAATCGGCGCAGCAGCAGGCTCTGATGGGGCCTCACCTTGCATAAAGCCAAGCTGGCCGGCTTCATCATCGACTGCCAGACCGAAGATCTGCAGGCCGCGGCAGCCTTCTGGGGTGCGGCTCTGGGCATGCAGACCCGACAGCTGCCGCCGGCTGAAGCGCAGCAGTACGTGGAATTGGTCGATCCGCAGGGTCTGCACGTGGAGGTGCAGTCGGTCACCCACTCCAGCCGGGTGCACCTGGACATCGAGACCGATGACATCGAGGCTGAGGTGCGCCGGCTCGAGACCCTGGGCGCCAGGCGCGTTGCCCAGATCAGCACCTGGTGGGTCATGGAAGCCCCGACCGGCCAGCGATTCTGCGTGGTGCGGGTGCAGTCGCCGCGGTTCAGTGACGAAGCGCGCACTTGGCAGGACCCCTAGAGATCCTGGAAGGGGCTCCTACAGAACCATCAGCACCGCGGAGCACTCCTTGAGTGCGCCGAACAGCGCCGCGATCTGCGCTTCGCCTTGCGCATGAATGACATAGGTGATGCCCACGAACCGGTTCTGGGCCGAACTGCGCTCTGTGACGGCGGCAGGCTGCAGCGGCCCGGCGTGGCGCTGCACGATCTCATCGACCTGCTCGCGAACTCCGGCTTCGGCGCGGACCATGACCTTGATGGGGTAGTCGCAGGGGAATTGCAGGCGCGGAGGGGTTTGATGGGTCATGGGTGGGGTGCATGTATTATGCCCCTGCAAATGGTCGCCGGCCGCCCCGGGACGATTGGTGCTTGAAATTCAGGCAGTTGTGCTACACTCCCCGACGATCGTCGACCGTCCGTGTTTCGTTGTCTAGGAGCCGAACCGCCTTCGATCATGGTGACAGGATCTACGCTTCGACGGCTCGTGAGACGCTCTCTCCCTGACCTGAGTTGTTGTTCCTGCCGTGTTATACGATCTCTAAAGATCGAACTGTTCCGGAGAGTGTGATTTTTATGGCGAAGATTTATGTAGGTAACCTACCGTTCACGGCCAGTGAGGCCGACGTGCGTACGCTGTTCGCGCAGCATGGCACCGTGGAAGCTGTGTCGCTGCCGACCGATCGCGAGACCGGTCGTCCGCGTGGTTTTGGATTTGTCGAGATGAGTCAGGCTGACGCCGCTCGCGCAATCCAGAGCCTGAATGGCTATTCGATGAATGGCCGTCCGCTGCGCGTCAACGAAGCCCAGGACAAGCCCCGCACTGGCGGCGGTCGCCCGGGCGGCGGCGGCGGCGGTGGCGGCGGCTTCCGCGGCAATGGCGGCGGTGGCGGCGGCGGCGGTGGCGGGCGCTGGTAAGCGCTTCGCGATTCACCCAACGCAATAACGATAGCGATAACGATAGCGATGACAGAGGCCCGGGGTAACCCGGGCCTTTTTTATTGGCGAAGGTGTTACTGCGCGGCCGCGCCTGGTCGCGTAACCCGCGTGCAATGCGTCGGCGGCGTCCGATGGCCAAAAGCCGGAGAGCAAGCTAAAAAGCGCGCTATGTCTGCAACCACCCAGTTTCTTCAATTTCCCGCTCGGATCGGCCTTGGTACCTGGAAGATGGGCGCCTCACGCGCCGAGCGCGACCGCGAAGTCGCCGCCGTATCGCACGCGCTCGCTACCGGCTACCGACTCATCGACACGGCCGAGATGTATGGCGATGGCGGCGCCGAGCGCCTCATCGGTACCGCGCTCCAGGAATTCGGGCGCGCGCGTCGCGCGGAGTTGTTCATCGTCAGCAAGGTGCTGCCGGGCAACGCGTCGCGCCGCGGCACGATCCGCGCCTGCGAAGAATCGATCGCCCGGATGGGCTGCGAATATCTGGATCTCTACCTGCTGCATTGGCGCGGTTCGCATCCCTTTCGCGAAACACTGCAGGCTTTCGTCGAATTGCGTGAGCGCGGACTGATACGCCACTTCGGCGTCAGCAACCTGGATCTCAGCGATCTGAAGCAATGGATGCAGGCCGAAAAGGCACTCGGCGTAACCGAAGGTCTGCGCTGCAATCAGCTTTACTACTGCCTCGAAACGCGCGGCATCGAATTTTCGCTGCTGCCGTGGCAGCGTGCGCATGGCATCGCCACCATGGCCTACTCGCCACTGGGTCAGGGCTCGCTGACCTCCCATCCGCTGCTCGAGCAGATAGGTCGGGAGCGGGGCTTGAGCGCGGCGCAGGTTGCGCTGGCCTGGAGCATTCGCGACAGCGACGTGGTGGCAATTCCAAAATCCGTGCAGCCGCGGCGCATCGATGAGAATCACGCGGCCGCACAGGTGACCTTAAGCGCCGCCGAACTGGCACGGCTCGATGAGGTATTCCCGCCGCCCCGATCCAAGCAGCCGCTGGCGATGGCCTGATCGTCATCATGCGGGTCCTTCACTGCAGCCACTGCCGCCAGGTGGTGTTCTTCGAGAACACCCAGTGCGTAAATTGTGGGTTCAAACTCGCCTTCGTCCCCGATTTGAGCGCCATGGCCGCGGTCGAGGCCGACTCCGGAGATCTGTGGCACATGGTGGCCGGCCGCGGCGAACGGCACCAATTCCGGCTGTGCCAGAACTACCTCCAGGAAAACATCTGCAACTGGGCCGTGGCCGCCGAGGACACAGAGCCGCTATGCGAGTCGTGTCGTCTCACGCAAGTCATTCCTAATCTCGGCATCAACGGCAATCGCGAGGCCTGGTACAAGCTCGAAGCGGCCAAGCGACGCCTGATCTACTCGCTGCGGCACCTGCGCTGTCCGATCCATGACCGCACGAGCGATCCCGAACACGGCCTCTCCTACGAGTTCCTGAGCGATACCGATCCGAAAAAGCCGGTGCTCACCGGGCATGCGCACGGCGTGATCACCGTCAATATCGCCGAGGCGGATGACGCGGAGCGCGAGTCACGCAGGCTGAAGATGGGGGAGCCCTATCGCACGCTGCTCGGGCACTTTCGACACGAGATCGGGCATTACTACTGGGAGCGCCTCATATGCGACAGTCCCCGCATCGATCAATTCCGTGAATTGTTCGGCGATGAACGGACCGACTATGCGGAGTCGCTGAAGCTGCACTATGAGAAAGGGCCGCCGGCAGACTGGGTGGAGCGCTTCGTGAGCGCCTACGCGACCTCGCATCCGTGGGAAGACTGGGCCGAAAGCTGGGCGCACTATCTGCACATGAGCGATATGCTCGAAACGGCCGCCGACACCGGGTTGTCCCTGGTGCCGCGCCGTCGCGGCGATCCCACGTTGCTGCGCGCACCCAGTGGCACCGAGGAGCCCTTCGAGCATCTGATCGCCAACTGGTTTCCGCTTACCTACATACTCAACAACCTGAACCGCAGCATGGGATTGCAGGATGGCTACCCGTTCGTTCTCTCCACGCCTGCAATCGCCAAACTGCGCTTCGTACACGACACCATCGTCGCCGCCGCCGCCGCCGCCGCCGCCGCCGCCGCCGCGGCGGCGTAGCGTGCGCGTCGGGCTGGCGCTGCTGGCCGCCTCAGGCATGTCGATGGTCTGCGCCGCCGCGCCAGCCGTTGATGCCTGCGCCTGGCTCACACGCCAGATGTCGATGCAATCGGCGCCGGCGGTCTTTCTGGCCAGCTATCCGGATGCCGAGCCTGGGCCCCTGCGCCAGGCCGCTTTTCTGTACGACAACGCGTTGGCCGCGATCGCGCTCGCCGGCTGCGACCGGCTCGCCGATGCCCGGCGTATCGGCGATGCCATGCTGCTCGCGCTGGACCACGATCGCTTCTGGCACGACGGGCGCCTGCGCAACGGCTACCTCGCCGGCGCCGTCGGCGCCGCGCCGCTCAAGCTCGCCGGCTGGTGGAGCAGCCGCGATCAACGCTGGCTCGAGGATGACTATCAGGCCGGCAGCGACACCGGCAACCTGGCCTGGGCGATGCTTGCACTGCTGAGGCTCGAGCGAAACGCGCACGACCACGATCCGGGCTATCGCGACGGCCGATATCTTGCGGGCGCGAAGCGCCTGGGCGGGTGGCTTGCGGGTCAGCGCGACCAGCGCGGCGCGGGCGGCTTCATGGGCGGCAGCTTCGGATCGGAGACCGCACCTCGCGCATTGCAGTGGAAGTCCACCGAGCACAATATCGATTTGGCCGCGGCCTTTGCATGGCTGGCCGCGAGTAGCGGCGATGCGCATTGGCGCGCGCTGTCGCAGACCGCGAGAGGCTTCGTCGAGGCGATGTGGGACGGGCAGCGCGGTGTCTTCGATGCCGGCACCCGCGAGGACGGCGTGACTCGCAATTCACTGCTGGCGCTCGATGCGCAGGTCTGGCCGCTGCTGGCGTTGCCTGACGTTGCCGCGCGCTACCATCAGGCCTATGCAAAGGGCGCGCAGCTGCTGCGCACGCGCGACGGTGCCGGCTATTCCTACAGCGAAGCCGGCGGCGGCGCATGGACGGAGGGCACGGCCATGACAGAGTTGTTGCGCAAACTCCTGGGCAGCGAGGCGGAAGCACCCGCAGCGGTCGCTGCCATCGGCCTTGCGCGTGCCCCTGATGGCGGCTACTTCGCCACGACCGCGGCGGCGTTGCCCACGGGGTTCATGCTCGACACCGATCCCGCGCAGCCGCGCGTGTACCGTCATCTGGAACATCTGGGCGCCGCGGCCTGGGTGGCGCTGTGCGATCTGGGCTTCGATCCTTTTACGGCTGCGCGGTCGTTGCCATAAGGAGCTTCAGGTGCAATCTCTGGTCAGTACGGAATGGCTCGCGCAACAGCTGGGGGCTGCGGACCTGGTCGTGTTCGATGCGAGCTGGTACATGCCGGCCGATCAACGCAATGCGCAGACGCTGTACCGCGCGGCACATCTGCCCGGTGCGCGATTCTTCGACATTGATCGCATCGCCGATACCGACTCGAGGCTGCCACACATGGCGCCCACGGCGGCGCGATTCGAGCACCTGGTAGCGGCGCTGGGCGTCGACGATAAGTCGCGTGTGGTGTTCTACGATCAGCAGGGCATTTTTTCCGCCCCACGCGGCTGGTGGCTCATGCGACTGTTCGGACACGAACGCGTGGCCGTGCTCGACGGCGGACTGCCCAAGTGGCAGCGTGAGGGTCGTGAAGTGGCAGTCGGTGAGGCATCGCCGACCACACCAGGCTGTTTTCGCGCCGCTTTCAATGCCCGCTACCTGCGGGGACTCGGCGATGTGCGAGCCAACCTGTCGCAGCCGCGAGAGCTGGTAATCGATGCGCGCTCGGCGGACCGCTTCTTTGCAAGAGTTCCCGAGCCGCGTGCCGGTATGCGCGGTGGCCATATCCCGGGCAGTCGCAATCTGCCGTATGCGCAGTTGCTTGCGAACGGCGAGACGATGCTGGCGCCAGAGTTGCTTCGCCGGCGCTTCGCCGCTGCCGGTGTCGATGCGGGCAGCGCCGTGGTTACCAGCTGCGGCTCGGGGCTCACGGCGGCCGTACTGACGCTCGGGCTGGAAGTCGCAGGGCTGCCCAGCGGCGCGCTCTACGATGGCTCCTGGTCCGAGTGGGGCGCGCGTGAGGACACGCCCGTCGAGCGCTGAGCGTTACCCTTACAGTCGAATGGGCGCTCTTTAGCGCTTGGCAAGGGGGCAGTCAACCCGAACGAGCGCCGCCCTGCATGAGGCGCGGCGCGTGGCGCGTGGCGGAGTGATCGCTTAATGTGACGGTTTGGCAGCAGTAACCGCAGTCATGGAGAACAAACCGACCACCGCGCCGCTTCCCACTATCGATGGCCGGCGCGTCATCGCCATATTCAAGTTCGTCAAGGCACTGCTGCTGATCCTCACGAGCTACGGCGTCCATAAGCTGCTCGATCCTGATCTCATCGAAAAGCTCCACGTCTGGTCGGCAACTGTCACCGACCGTGTGGATCAGCGCCTGATCCTGCGCGCGCTCTCCTATATCGAGGGCATGGGCGCGGGCAAGCTGCACCTGGTGATCGTGGTGACGGTCGCCTATACCGCGGTCGTGCTGGTCGAGGGCACAGGTCTGTGGCTGCGCAAGCGCTGGGCCGAATGGGTCACGGTGGTGGCAACCACATCGCTGATCCCGTTCGAACTCTGGGAACTCATCCGCCGCCAGTCCGGCCATCGTTGGACCGTGGCGGTGACACTGGCCGTCAACGTGCTGATCGCCGCCTACCTGGCATACCTGCTGCGTTCTAGACCAGCTGGAGATTGACCGGTGCGGTCTGCGGGAATACGCGCTCGCACTGCTCATTCGACAGGCCCCAGACCGAGCGAAACAAGCCGCCCAGCACGGCGCGATAGTCGTTGAGCACCGGGTAATCGCGGTCCTGGAACAGCGTGTTGCGTTCCAGCCGTTGCTGCTCGCCGGCGATTCGACCGCCGTTGATTGCGCCGCCGAGCACCCAGTAGACCGTGCCGTGGCCGTGATCGGTGCCATGATCGCCGTTCTCGCGGAAGGTGCGGCCAAATTCGGACAGCACGACGACGACCGTGTTGTTCCATTCCGGGCCCAGAGACTGCGAAAACGCCTGCAGCGCGGCGCCGAGGCTTGCCAGATTGGTGGCGAGACTGCCCTGGGTGGCGCCCTCACCGACGTGGGTGTCCCAACCGCCGACATCGATGAAACCGAGACGATAGTTGTCGCGCATCAGGCGGCCCATGCGTGTCGCTTCCAGTTCCAGGCCCTTGCTGTTGATGGCATCGCGACCCGAGGCCCGCATCTCGTCTGCCATCTGTTGCGCCACTTCCTGCCGCAGTTCCAGGCCGCTGTCGATCGCCGGCTGCAGATGATGGCCGCGATACATGTCGCTGAGGATGCGCGATTGACGCTCATCGAATGGTGGCTTGCCGACGCTCTTGAGCGAGAGATTCGGCACGGCGATATCGCCCTGGAAGCACAGCGGCAAGCTCTCCGTGAACGAGATCGGCGCCGCCGCCGCGGACTTTCCCGCCAGCGCAGCGGCCAGGCGGCCGAGAAAGCCCGAGCGGTAGTTGCGCGCCGAATTGCCGGGTTGGCCCAGTTCGATGCTGTCCTGAGTTTCAAAGTGGCTGCGCGAGAGATCGTCGGTGCCGGCGAACGGGATGAACGCCACCTGGCGCTGTGCATACATGGCTCCAATCGTGTCGCGCACGGCCGGCGCCAGCGCCCAGTTATCGTCCAGTGCCACAGCGCCGATGCCGGACGCCGGATCGGGCCGCGCGATTGCGATCGTTGGCCGCGCCTCGTAGTAGAAGCTGCTCGAATACGGGATCAGCAGATTGGCCGAATCGTAGCCCCCACGCATGAAAACCAGCAGCAGGCGCGGGCCACCCGAGGGACCCCCATACAGCTGCCCGCAAAAGCCCATGCTGCCAAGTGCGGCAGCCCCACACTGCAATAGCTGACGTCGATTCACGGCCATATCTCCCGCTCATTCATAACTGAAATCCGGCGAGGCGAGCAAAAAGGTATTCCACTCCTGCTGAGAGTTGGCGCGATCCAGCGCCGCGCGTGTGGACGTTGCGAGGAACGGCTCGAATGCCTCGAAGTACAGGCGGTTCGACAACTGCGGAAATCCCGTGGTGAGCGCGGCACTACCGTCCTCGGGGTCGAACAGGCCGGCATTGCCCGAACCGATGGCGCGCGCGATCTCGAATCGACGGCTCATCTGGCCCGAACTGGCCCAGTTCGACTCGGTCAGCGGATATCCATCCGGTGTGGAGCGCCCGAAGGGTGCCTCGCCCAGGCCGTTGAGCCAGTTGAGCATGGGCCGGGTGTTGCTAATCGGCTTGCCGTCATAGGCGAAGCGCACGGCGGAAACCACGTAGCGCATCGGATCTTTGAACTTGCCACCGAGCGCGGCGCTGAATTCGGGCGACAGAAACATCGTGCGCAGCACCGCGGCAATATCGCCATCACTGTGCCTGAAGGTCTGCGCCATCTGCTCGATGAGCCGTGGCGGCGGGTCGTCGGCGACAAAGTAGACCGCGATTTTGCGCGAGATGAATGTCGCGCACGCCGGCTCGCGCACGATCTGCCGGACGGCGTTCTCGACTTCGGTCATGCCCTTGCCGCTGACCGCGCGTCCCATCAGTTCCTTGGGGCCGAAGTCGTGCCGCGCGGGATTGAACTCGAACGCGCCGTCGCGGCGATAAAGCGGCTGCCATTCAGGCTTGAGATGCGGCGGATCGCCGGTGTTGACGCCGACGCCGGTCAGCACCCGCGCGAACTGCTCGACGTCGTGCTGCGTGTATCCGCCATTGACCCCTAGAGTGTGCAGTTCCATGAGTTCGCGCGCGTAGTTTTCGTTCAGATGTCCGGCGGCATTCTGGTTGTTGTCCAGGTACTGCAGCATTGCCGGATGCTCGAGCGTCGCCAAAACCAGGTCGTAGAAATGTCCGAGCGCGTACGGCCGGATGGCGCGTTCCTCGTAGTCGCCGATCAGCCAGCGCAGGTTGGCCTTGTACTGCTGCACACTGAAATGATTGAGCCAGAACCAGACCATCTGCTGCTGCAGCTGCGAGGGCGAGTACAGCGACCGCAGCAATTCGCGCCGGACGGCCTCGTAGGCAAGCTTGTTGCCGCGATCATTCAGAGCCTTGCGCTGCTGTTCCTTGTCGATGCCATCCGCCAGGGTGTTGATGCTCTTATTGGCGGCGTTGACGTCGGCGAGCCAGCGCAGCGGCTCGGCGTGCGCAACCTCCGTGCCGGCTATCTGTGCGGCGATCGGCGCCGGCAATTCCTGGCTGCGCGCCCCGAGTTGCATCTCCAGGAACCGCTCGCGCCCGAGGTTGCGATAGAGCGCGACACTGGCGCTGTCGATACCGAAGCCGACGCGCCCCAGCCACAGGGCATCTTCGCGCCGCAGTACCGGCAACGAAGCGGTCGTGGACGCAGTCGGCCCCCGCATTCCGGAGCCGGTGCAGGCGGGCAGGAGCACGCTCAGCGCCGCGACACCAGCGAGCATCCGTCGGGCCAATGACAAGGCATCCTCCGCGTCTGTTTGAGGTAACGGTTGCCGACACGGCGCGTTGACAGGTCGGCGTGTGCGGACCGTACCATGGCTGATGTTTTTAACCGACGAGCGGAGTTCGCATGACTGCCACGCTGCTATGGGCATTGCTGGGACTGGTGTTTGCGGGATTGATCGTGGTGGTGACGCTCAAAACGCAGCCTGCCGCTCTCGGCCCGCAGGCGACGCGTTTGCTGGTGACCGGCGTTGCACTGGCAGCCTACTTTGGCGTGCTGCCGCTGGCCCATCATGTGCCGGCATTATCGAACCCGGTCCGGCTGCGCATCATCGCCTGGGCCGTCCCGATCGCCGGTGGCCTCGCGGTGCTCTATTTCACCTGGCGGGTGCTGCAAAACTGGCGTTCCGAGCTGCACGGCCTGGTGCGTGGAGTGCTCGAGCTGTTGCTGATTGTGGCGTTGGCGGTGCTCGCACGGCTATGCTTTACGCTCTAGCATGAACGACATTATCCGTCATACCGGCGGTTGCCACTGCGGCCGCGTGCGCTTCGAGGTGTTCGCGCCCGCGGAACTCGAGGTCGACGACTGCAATTGCTCGATCTGCGCCAAGTCGGGCTACCTGCATCTGATCGTGCCGCGCGAGCGCTTCGTGTTGCTCTCCGGCGCCGATCAGCTGACGACATACGAGTTCAACACCGGCACCGCGAAGCACTTCTTCTGCGCGGTCTGTGGCATCAAGTCTTTCTACGTTCCGCGCTCGCGGCCGGACGGCTACAGCGTCAATGTCCGCTGCCTGGATGCCGGAACCTTCAGCGCGGCGCGCGTGCGGCCGTTCGATGGAAAGCGCTGGGAGCAGCATGTGGCCTCCATTGGCTCGGGTGCCGCATGAGTCGTCCTACCGTCTACGGCATGTCCAGTTCCGGCAACTGCTACAAGGTGCGGCTGCTGCTGGAGCAGCTTCGAACCCCATACGACTGGATCGAAATCGATACGCGCAGCGGCCGCACGCGTTCGGCCGAATTTCTGGCCAGGAATCCCAACGGTCGTGTGCCGCTGCTCGAACTTGACCCGGGGCGCTATCTGGCCGAGTCGGGTGCCATCCTCTGCTTCCTGGCCGAAGGCACGGCCTTCTGGCCGCAGGATCGATTCGAACGCGCCGAGGCGCTGCAGTGGATGTTTTTCGAGCAATACAGTCACGAGCCCTATATCGCCGTGGCGCGATTCATCAGCCGCTTCCTGCCCGCCAACGATTCGCGCCGCCAGGAGTTGCCGCGCCTGCATGAGCGGGGCGCCGCGGCACTCGCAGTCATGGAGCGGCATCTGGCAGAGCGCCGCTTCTTTGTCGCCAACACTTATTCCATTGCCGATATTGCGCTGTATGCCTATACGCACGCGGCGGGCGATGGCGGTTTTGATCTGGGCGCCTATCCGGCGATCAGAGACTGGATCGCCCGCATCGAGGCACAGCCGCGCTTCGTGCCCATGCCCGCAGCGCCACCGCCGCCATGAACGCCGAGACTGAGCGCCTGCGACTGATCGAACTGGAGCGTCAGCGCGCCGATGCACTGATCCGGCGCGATGCGGTGGTGCTCGATGCGCTCTGGCCGGCCGACCTGATGCACATCCACAGCACAGGTCAGGTCATGGGCAAGGATGAGTTGATGCGCTACGTGCTCGAGACCCTGCAGTTCCTGCAGCTCGAGCGCAGCGAGCTGACAGTGCAGATTTATGGCGATGCCGCGCTGATGACCGGTCGACAGAGGGCGCGCATGCAGCGCGCGGACAAACCCGAACCCGTGAACGCCGAATCCTGGGTGACTCAGCTGTGGGTGAAGCGCCCGGGCGGCTGGGTGCAGAGCCATTTCCATTCGGTGCGCGCCGCCGCGGGCTGAGCGCTTAAGCGTCGCCGAGCTTATCTCGCAGCGACTGAAATTCGGCCCGCAATTCGCCCAGCTGCTGCTCGAGCGCCGTCAACCGCGTGAGCACTCCGGGCGTCTGCGCCGCGGGCGTCTCATCGCTGGCCGCGACCGTAGCCGTGGCCGTAGCCGCAGGTTCCAGGGGCTGGCCGCTGAAGAGGTGCGCATAGCGCGAATCGCGCCTGCCGGGCTCGCGAGCCAGCCGCACCACGCAGGCGCCGCTCTCATGCGCGGCCAGTTGCTCCAGGGCCGCCTCGACCTGCGCCACATCTGACAGCTCGGCCATGCGGCTTGCACGCGTGCGCAATTCGCCCGGCGTCTGCGGTCCCCGCAGCAGCAGCTCGCAGACGATGGCGCGCCCCTGCGGCGTGAACTGCAGCGAGCTGAACTCGGTATTGCAGAAGCGCTGCTGATACTTGGGTACGCGGCTGCCGAATCCGGACTTCTCGAGTATGAAGTGCCTGCGCATCAGACCGTCCACCAGATCCTGCAGCGCGCGGTCCGACAGCTCGAGGACCGGGTCGCGGTTGCTTTTTTGATTGCAGGCGAGCAGCAGCGCATTGAGCGACAGGGGGTACTGGTCGGGCGTCGTGATCTGCTTTTCGATCAGGCTGCCGATGACACGCGCCTCGAGGGCTGTGATCTGGGGAATCATGCGGCATTATAGGCTCCCATGGACCCCATCGCGCGCGGCACGCTGGCTTACTACGAAGAACGCGCCGAGGATTTTCGTGCCGGCACCCAGGATCACGATGTCAGCCAGAACATCGAGGCGTTGCTGCGACATATCAGGGCCACGCCGCCGTTCACGATCCTCGACTTCGGCTGCGGGCCGGGCCGTGACCTTGCGGTATTCCGAGCTCTCGGCCATATCGCCATCGGCCTCGAGGGCGCGACACCATTCGTCACGATGGCACGGTCTGCCGGCAGCGAAGTCTGGCAGCAGGATTTTCTGAATCCCGATCTGCCGGCGGCGCGATTCGACGGCGTATTCGCCAATGCCTCACTGTTTCATGTGCCAACCGAGGTTCTGCCGCGGGTCTTACGACAACTTCACCACACGTTGCGTCCCGATGGCGTGCTGTTCAGCTCCAATCCACACGGTGAGAACCAGGAGGGCTGGAATCGCGGGCGCTACGGTGCCTATCACGATCTTGCGGCATGGCGCGGCTATCTGACGGCCGCGCATTTCACCGAACTCGAGCACTACTATCGCCCGGCAGGGCTGCCGCGCGAACAGCAGCCCTGGCTCGCCAGCGTCTGGCGCCGGCTCGAACCCTAGAGGTCTGGTGCCGTCACTGCTCCGCCAGCGCCCAGTCCACGGCGCGCTGGGCGTGAATCGCGGTGGTATCGAACAACGGCACCCTCACATCGGCAGGTCCGATCAACATCGCCAGCTCGGTGCAGCCGAGAATGATTCCCTGCGCGCCATTGCCCACGAGCTTGCCCATGATGAGCCGTGCTTCGCTGCGCGAGGCGTCCACGACGCGGCCCAGGCACAATTCGTCGAATATGATGCTGTGAAGAATCGCGCAATCCGATGCGTCGGGTGACAGGGCCTGGATGCCGTGCGAGGCCTGCAGGCGGTTGCGGTAGAAGGGCTGCTCCATGGTGAAGCGCGTGCCGAGCAGGCCCACGGTGTGCAACCCGGCGCCGGCGATCGCTGCGGCGGTCGCATCGATGATGTGGAGCAGCGGGATGCGAACCGCACTCTCGATGGCCGGCGCGACTTTGTGCAGTGTGTTGGTGCACAGCACGAGCCCCTGGGCACCGGCGGCTTCGAGCGATTGCGCGGCGGCGGCCAATGCCGCGCCGGCACCGTCCCAGTTGCCCGCGTGCATCAGCTGCTGGATGTCATCAAAGTCGACGCTGTAGAGAATCAGCCGGGCCGAGTGCAGACCGCCGAGCCGCTGCTTCACCGCCTGGTTGATGTACGTGTAGTAGGGGACCGTGGATTCCCAGCTCAAGCCGCCGATGAGCCCGAGGGTCCTCACCTCAATGGGTCCAGAAGGCTTCGATGAGATCGTGCATGCGCCGCCACAGGGGGCCCGGGCGGCCGTCGGCGACCGGATTGCCATCGAGTGTCGTCACGGCCAGGACACCGCGTGTGGCGGCCGTCAGCCAGATTTCGTCCGCCGAGCGCAGATCCGCCTCGCTGACCGCAACGCTGCGGTGCTCGATGCCGTGGGCGTGGGCCAGTTCCTCGAGCAGGCTTCGAGTCGTGCCGGGCAGCAGGCGATGCGAATTCGGCGGCACGCGAATCTGCCCACCCATGACGACGTAAACCGTCGATGAGCTGGCATCGGTCAGCCAGCCGTCGCGCAGCAGGATGGTCTCGCTGGCGCCGGCCTCGACGGCCTGTTGCCGCAGCAACACATTGGCGAGCAGCGCCACCGACTTGATGTCGCAACGCGCCCAGCGCGTGTCCTCGGCCGTGATACAGGCGATGCCGTGCGCCAGGGTTTCGGCACTGGTGACGGGCAGCGGCGCGCAGAAGGCGAATACCGTGGGCTCAATGTCGGGCAGTGGCGCGTGATTGCGGCCAAATTCGGCGCCGCGCGAGATCTGCAGGTACACATACAGATCGCCGCTGCCGTTTGCGCGGATCAGCGATTCGATGAGTTCCTGCCACTGCCAAGGCGGGTGCGGATTGCGGATGCGCAGTTCCTTCAGGCTGCGCGCCAGTCGCGACAGATGCGAGGCCAGGCGGCGGGCCTGGCCTCGCCGGGCCGCGATCACCTCGTAGACACCGTCACCGAACAGGAAACCGCGATCCAGCGGCGAGATGCGCGCCTCCAGCAGCGGCAGCATCTGGCCATTCAGATGGCAGATCGGCAGCGGATCGGCCACGGCGCTATTGCGGTGAGCACGTCATTTCTGGAACCACAGCAGCACGGTGTCGCTCAGGCGGCTCCAGATCCCGCCACTGGGAACGTCCACGGTCGGGAAGAGCGGCACGGAAGTGACCGGCTTACCGTCGACCGTGACCTGCATCTCTCCCACCTGCGTCGTAGTGCTCAATGGCGCGATCAGCGGATGCCGTACGCTGGCATTGGTCTGGATGCTGCCGGCGTGGCCGCGCGCAATCACCAGGTTGATGTCCTGCGCGGGGCCTACCGGGTAATACTCTTCGGACGCCTTGAAGACCCGCGGCTTGAGCACCACCGTGCCGTGCTGTTTGACGTTGACGGTCTCGTAGAACGTGTAGCCGTAGTTGATCAGCGCGGCGCTGGCATCCTCGCGGCCCTTGATGCTGTGGGAGCCGAGCACGACTGCAATGAGGCGCATGTTCTGCCGGTTGGCGGACGTCACCAGGCAATAGCCGGCGCTGTCGGTGTGGCCGGTCTTCATGCCATCGACAGTGGCATCGCGTTCCAGCAGCCCATTACGGTTCTGCTGCTTGATATTGTTCCAGACGAATTCCTTGATCGAGAACCAGGCGTAATACTCCGGGTACTCGCGCACCAGCGCCGCGCCGAGCCTGGAAAGGTCGCGCGCGGTCGTGTAGTGAGTCGGCGAGGGCAGGCCGCTGCTGTCGTCGAAATGGGTATTGGTCATGCCAAGATGCTGCGCGTAGCCGTTCATGAGCTGCACGAAGGCCGCCTCGGTGCCGCCGACACGTTCGGCCAATGCGATCGTGGCATCGTTGCCCGATTGCACGATCATGCCCTTGATCAGAATTTCCGCAGGCACCTGGCTGCCCACCTGGACGAAAGTACGCGAGCCTTCGGCGCGCCATGCGTGCTCGCTGATCGTGACCATGTCGTCGAGCTTGAGCGTGCCGGCCTTGAGGGCGTGGAATATCGCGTAGCAGGTCATGAGCTTGGTGAGGCTGGCGGGCTCGAGGCGCTTGTCGGCGTCGTGTTCGGCGAGCACCTTGCCGCTCGAATAGTCGATCAGTATGTAGGCGACCGCATCCACATCGGGCGCCGCCGGAACGCCATCCGGGCCCAGTGCCGGCGCGGCCGCCGCAGGTGCTGCAGTGGCCTGCGCGGGTGCCGCGGCCTTGTGCTTGTGAGGGGCCGCCATCGACGTCGATCTGCCATTGAGAACGGCCAACGACATCAACCCTAAGGCAAACAACAACGCGCGCGATTTCATGCCGATCCGGATCTCCAACTAGGTTGAACGATTAGTGTAGCGGCACTTTTCAGTCTTGTGCGAGCCGCGCACCCGGAAAGCCCAATGCCGTCAGCCGCGCGACCAACGCATCGAACTGCTGCACGCTTGCAATAGGGCCGATGCGCACGCGCTGCAGCGGTTGATCGGCCGCGGGCGCCAGTGTGAACACATGCTCCAGTCCCGCATCGCGCAGCTTCCTGGCCACGCGCTGCGCATTGTCCGCCTGCGAGAACGCGCCCACCTGGATGTAGAAGTGACCCGCGGCCAGGGGTGCAGGCGGCGGCATGGCGGGCAGTGCGGCCGCGGCCGCAGGCGCCATGGCATTCGGTGAGGTGCCCGGCGCGGCCCCCGCGGGTGCTGTGGCTGCGGCCGTCTCCGCCGGTGTCGTGACTGGCGGCACGCTGCTGACCCCGACACTGGCGGCCGAAGCAGCCTGGGTCGTGACCGGCAGCGCCGTGCCGGACGGCGGACTGGCAGGTGACAGCACTTCCACATCCACGAAGGCGGTGCCGTTGCGAATCATGTCGAGCTTGGCGGCGGCCGTGTACGACATATCGATGATGCGGTTGGCGACGAATGGGCCCCGATCATTGATGCGCACCACCACGCTGCGGCCGTTGGATAGATTGGTGACCCGTGCGTAGCAGGGAATCGGCAACGTCTTGTGCGCCGCTGTCATCGCGAACATGTCGTAGCGCTCACCGGTCGCCGTGTGCAGGCCGTGGAAGTCGGGGCCATACCATGAAGCCACGCCGCGTTCCCGATAGCCCGCGGCGCTGGCCAGGACGATGTAGCGATGGCCGGCAACCTCGTAGAAGGGCGGATTGCCCGACGCGCTGCGCGGCTCCGCGCGTGGCACCGGCTCGGGCACGCCCATGATGTTGGCTGGCGGCGTCGGCGTTGGTGCGGGCGAAAGGGCAGGCGATGGGCGGCGCGGGGTGGCGCAACCGGCCAGCAGCAGCATCGCGATGGACGGCAGCGTCAGCGCAGCGCCGCGCCACGCGGCGCTGCACGTCCTCAAAGCGCCGCCTCCTGCGTGACCTGCTGCTTGATGGCCTCGGCAAGATCATGGACGGCCATGGCGTACAGCGGACTCGTGTTGTAGCGCGTGATGACGTAGAAGTTCTGGAAGCCGACGCGATAGGTCACGGCATCCTGCTGCGCCGCTTCGAGCAGCAGCGCGGGTGTCGAATCCGGCAGCGGCGAGTCGACCACCAGTCCCCGTGCGCGCAGGCCGCCGAGCGTGTCGTTCAGCGCCAGGTGTTCGGGTGCAGGCAAGCCATTGCTGCCCACGAGCTGGGCTTCCGCCAGCACCGGAGCGCCGTATTGCCATCCGTACTGGTGCAGATAATTGGCCTCGCTGGCGAAGATATCCGCCCAGTCGTTCCACAGATCGCGTCGCGGTGCGTGCCCGGCGCTGACCGCGTAGCGGCGGTAGCTGGAAGGCATGAACTGCAGGGCTCCCATGGCGCCCGCGTAGGAGCCGCGGATGCTCAGGGGATCCAGGTGCTCCTCGTGCGCGAGCAGCAGGTACTCGACGAACTCCTTGCGGAAATAGTTCGCGCGCGCCGGATAGTCGAAGGTCAGCGTGGCGAGTGCATCGACCACCCGATAGCGTCCGGTGGTCCTTCCGTACTGTGTCTCCACACCCAGGACCGCGACCAGGTATTCGGGCGCAACCTGGTATTCGATGGCAACTCGGTCGAGCAGCTCCTTGTGATCGTGCCAGAGCTGCGCGCCGCCATCGATACGCAGCGGCGTGAGCATGCGGGCGCGATATTCCCACCACTGCAAGGTTTTCTCCGCGGGCCGATCCATCGACTCGATGATCTTCGGCTGCGCCTCGGCGGCAGCGAGCACGGTGGTCATTTGCGCGCGGTTGAGACCCTGCGCGACCAGCTGGTCCAGGAACGACTGAATTTCCGGACGCGAAAGATCGAAGCGGCCGTGCTCGATGATCGGCGGTGCCTGCGTTTGCGTTTGCGGCTGCGTCTGCGGCACCGCCGGTTCGCCGCCTGGCTGCGCCGAGGCGACCAGAGCGCTCCCCAGGGCGCCTGCCAGAGCGATCAGGTGCCACGGTTGCGCGATTCTCATGAGCCGACCAGCTTGCGATGCGAATACAGCCCCATGAGGATGCCAAAACCCGCGAGCAGCGTGACGACCGAAGTGCCACCGTAGCTCACCAGCGGTAGCGGCACGCCGACGACCGGCAACAATCCGCTGACCATGCCGGCGTTGATGAACACATAGACGAAGAATGTGAGCGCGATGCACAGCGCGAGCAGGCGCGAGAAGGTGTCATTGGTTTGTGTCGCCATCCAGACCGCGCGAGCGACGATGAACAGATACAGCGCCAGCAGTCCGATCAGCCCGATGAGTCCGAATTCCTCCCCGACCACGGCGAAGATGAAGTCGGTGGAACGCTCCGGCAGGAATTCCAGCTGCGCCTGGCTGCCATTCATCCATCCCTTGCCGAACACGCCGCCGGATCCCAGCGCGATCTGGCTCTGGATGATGTGATAGCCCGCCCCGAGCGGGTCGGTCTGGGGGTCGAGAAACGTCATGACGCGTGCTCGCTGGTAGTCGTGCAGAAAGTGCCAGCCGAGCACGGCCGCCCCGGCACCTGCCAGCGCCAGCGCGAGCACGATTCGCAGCGAGAGTCCGGCCATGAGTACCAGCAATGCACCGCTCGCCACGATGAGGGCCGCCGTGCCCAGGTCGGGCTGCATCGCGACCAGTCCGGCCGGCAGAAAGATGATCACCGCCAGCACGCCCAGAGTGCCCCAGTCGGGGGGCAGCGGCCGATCGTGCAGGTACCAGGCGGCCAGCATCGGCACGCCGAGCTTCATGATCTCCGAGGGCTGAAACTTGAACAGTCCGAGATTGAGCCAACGCTGCGCGCCCTTGCCGATGACTCCGGTGACTTCGACCACCACCAGCAGCACGATGCCCAGCAGGTACAGCCATGGCGCTGTGCGCCGCAGGAGATTCGGACTGGCGTGCGTGAGCGCCAGCATGGCCGCGGTGCCGAGCGCCAGTCGGATCACGGTGCGGATCACCGTGTCGATACTCTGGCCCGAGGCGCTGTATAGGATGGCCAGCCCGTAGATTGCGAGCAGCGACAGTCCGACCAGCAGCGGACCGTCGAGATTGAGCACCGACAGCAGTCTCGCGGAGGAGAAAAGTGTTCGGCGTGTGCGGGCGTATCCGGTGTCTTCCATGGGTGCTTTAGTCCGCCGCCTCCGATTCGGGAACCGCCGTCTCGCTCGAGTTGCTGGTCTGGCGCAGCAGGTACGCATCCATGACCTTGCGCGCGATCGGCGCCGCGGCGCTGGCGCCGAAGCCGCCGTTCTCGACCAGCACCGCTACCGCGATGCGGGGCGCTTCCACCGGGGCGAAGGCGATGAACCAGGCGTGATCCTTGAGCCGCTCGGCAACTTTCTGGGTCAGGCGTTCGCTGCGCGAGACCGTGAAGACCTGGGCCGTGCCGGTCTTGCCTGCGATTGCATAAGTGGCGCCTTTGCTGATGGCGGCGGCGGTACCGTAGGTGGCCGCGCCGATCATGCCGCCGATGACAATGTCCCAGTCGTTGTCCGTCACGCCCGCTATCGCCGGGTTGGCAATGGGTGCGATAGGGCTGACGTGGCCGCTGCCATCGCGCACCCCGGTGACCAGCCGCGGACGGAAACTCTTGCCGCGTTCGGCGATGACCGATGCCACGTGCGCCAGCTGCAGCGGGGTCACCAGCAGGTAGCCCTGGCCGACACCGAAATTGACGGTCTCACCCGGGAACCAGACCTGGTCTGCCGGCTTTTTGAAGTACTTTTTCTTCCATTCGGGAGAGGGCAGCAGTCCCGGCTTCTCGCCGCTGATATCGATGCCAGTGAGCTCGCCATAGCCGAAAGGTGCCATGAAAGCCGCGATGCGCTCGGCGCCCACGGTCGAGGCGAGGCCATAGAAGTAGACGTCGCAGGATTTGGCGATGGCATGTGTCAGATCGAGCCAGCCGTGCCGGCCTGTCTTGCCTTCGCGGAACAGCAGACTGCTGCCGGGCAGGTGGAACACCCCGCCGCAGAACTCCGGCTTATTGGGATCGACGAGGTGATTGGTGAGCGCGGCCAGCGCGATCACCGGCTTGATGGTCGAGCCGGATGGATAGGTGCCGCGCAGTGCGCGATTGAGCAGCGGTTTGTCCTCGTTGTCGGACAGCGCCGCGTATTCGCTGCGCGAGATGCCGCGTGCGAATTCTGACGGATCGAACCCCGGCTTGCTGGCCAGCGCGAGCACATCACCATTGCGCGGGTCGATGGCCACGACCGCGCCGCGATGATCGGCGAGGCCGTCCTCGGCAGCCTGTTGCGCGGCCAGATCGAGCGATAGCACCAGATCCTCGCCGGCGGTCGGCGGCTGGGAATGCAGTATCGGAGCGTAGGCACCCTGGCGCTGTACGGAGCGTCCCTGGGCGTTCACCAGAATCTGACGGAAGCCGTTGTGCCCGTGCAGCTGCGGCTCGAAGGCGCTCTCGACGCCGAGTTTGCCGATCAGCGTCGTGCCCGCATAGGTTGCCCGATCGATGCGCTCGAGGTCCTGCTCGCTGATGGCGCTGACATAGCCGAGCGCATGCACGGCGAGCCCGCCGTAGGGGTAGTGGCGTGTCTGCCGGGTCGCGAGGTCGACGCCCGGGAACTCGAAGCGATGCACGGCAAAGCGCCCGATTTCATCGTCGGTGAGACGCAGGCGTACCGGCAC
>Ga0302320_10000552_pt1 | contig 89617 bp, 69 predicted proteins | sample Bog_T0_3_FD_202130 | JGI IMG/M metagenome (GOLD analysis project Ga0302320, IMG submission 202130) | Peat permafrost microbial communities from Stordalen Mire near Abisko, Sweden - Bog_T0_3 | ecosystem: Environmental > Terrestrial > Soil > Wetlands > Peat | place: Sweden: Abisko, Stordalen Mire...
TTGTTGGCCGCAGTCGCCGCGACTGCGGCAATCGTGAGGCGGTGCCGGCGGGTCGGCCACGCGTGGGTCATTTTTTAGCCGCAGTCGCCGCGACTGCGGCAATCGTGAGGCGGAACTCACAGCTATGTAAGTGGTCTGGCCAATCCGACGCCGCAGTCGCCGCGACTGCGGCAATCGTGAGGCGGTCAAACCACGCATCGGTGTAGCTCTGCCATGCTAGGCCGCAGTCGCCGCGACTGCGGCAATCGTGAGGCGGGCCACGTTGACCGGCACCGGGCCGTGGACGATGACAGCCGCAGTCGCCGCGACTGCGGCAATCGTGAGGCGGATTTCTGCGTCGAGTGCGGCGATGTGATTCTTGAAGCCGCAGTCGCCGCGACTGCGGCAATCGTGAGGCGGGTTTGGGATAAGTCGAGGCCAGAAATAATTTCCAGGCCGCAGTCGCCGCGACTGCGGCAATCGTGAGGCGGCAGTAACTCTGGCCGACGAGCGAACCAAGTCTGTAGCCGCAGTCGCCGCGACTGCGGCAATCGTGAGGCGGTTTCCGAATTTGCGCTGGTATTCAGGAAGTGTCTTGCCGCAGTCGCCGCGACTGCGGCAATCGTGAGGCGGAGTTCCCGAAAGACGCGCAGGCAATGGGGTATCTGCCGCAGTCGCCGCGACTGCGGCAATCGTGAGGCGGTGGTCAGCGAGTGCCGCCGCGTCCTAAAACCGAAGCCGCAGTCGCCGCGACTGCGGCAATCGTGAGGCGGACAGAAGGCGTCCAGCCCGGCAAACTGTCCGTAGAGCCGCAGTCGCCGCGACTGCGGCAATCGTGAGGCGGTTCTCGTTTTTGGCACATAGAGTTGTTATTTTTAAGCCGCAGTCGCCGCGACTGCGGCAATCGTGAGGCGGTTTTATTGTTGCGGTAATAGATAATCCTTTTTTAGCCGCAGTCGCCGCGACTGCGGCAATCGTGAGGCGGAATGTCTGGTATGCGATTCGGGCAAGCGGCTTCATGCCGCAGTCGCCGCGACTGCGGCAATCGTGAGGCGGCAGTTTTCAATCTTCCGATGCATTTCTGTGTGGCATGCCGCAGTCGCCGCGACTGCGGCAATCGTGAGGCGGGGTTTCAGCGGCTGCGCGTGTTCCGCCGTCGTCGGCCGCAGTCGCCGCGACTGCGGCAATCGTGAGGCGGAAGGTGTGCCTTAGGAGCCATCCTGACTGCTTTACGCCGCAGTCGCCGCGACTGCGGCAATCGTGAGGCGGATCTGCCCGACGCACAGCGGCCAGGATTTGAAGCAGCCGCAGTCGCCGCGACTGCGGCAATCGTGAGGCGGATGCCATGGCTGGCGCGGAATGAGAAATGAATTTAGCCGCAGTCGCCGCGACTGCGGCAATCGTGAGGCGGACTCGCCGCCATCCTTCGCCCGCAGGCGGCGAATCGGCCGCAGTCGCCGCGACTGCGGCAATCGTGAGGCGGCCGCTGATGATGTTCGTCGTGTAATTCGTGAAGCTGCCGCAGTCGCCGCGACTGCGGCAATCGTGAGGCGGAGTTTTATTTTGGTTGTTGTTTACTGCATCGGCGGCCGCAGTCGCCGCGACTGCGGCAATCGTGAGGCGGCATGAATGCCACGGTTCAGGAATCCACTTACACTAGCCGCAGTCGCCGCGACTGCGGCAATCGTGAGGCGGATGAAAGCGAAGACGGGCACCGCGCTGGGCGGTTGCCGCAGTCGCCGCGACTGCGGCAATCGTGAGGCGGCCTGTTTCAACGCGTCCTTTGTGTCCTTCCGCTGGCCGCAGTCGCCGCGACTGCGGCAATCGTGAGGCGGCCGTGGTGGACCGGCAGCCGGCGTGGGCGTGGAAGCCGCAGTCGCCGCGACTGCGGCAATCGTGAGGCGGAAGTTGGAGGAAAACACGCCGGCCTCGGAAGCTGGCCGCAGTCGCCGCGACTGCGGCAATCGTGAGGCGGCTGATTCTGCTCGCCGCGCTGTGCCTGACCGGCTGCCGCAGTCGCCGCGACTGCGGCAATCGTGAGGCGGAGGGCGGGGTGAACATTTTAATTGTCGTCAGTGAGCCGCAGTCGCCGCGACTGCGGCAATCGTGAGGCGGCCGGCATTTTTCAACATTGATGCTAACCGGCTGGATGCCGCAGTCGCCGCGACTGCGGCAATCGTGAGGCGGAACGAACTTCGCAGCCAGATCGAAACCGATGACCGGCCGCAGTCGCCGCGACTGCGGCAATCGTGAGGCGGCTTCAACGCGGCTGGGTCTATGTAGGCCGGTTTGAACGCCGCAGTCGCCGCGACTGCGGCAATCGTGAGGCGGACTGGTTCAAGTGATACCAAACCAGATCGGAAAAGCCGCAGTCGCCGCGACTGCGGCAATCGTGAGGCGGTCCAAGATCACACCCAAGCACCTCTCCTGCCTGTGCCGCAGTCGCCGCGACTGCGGCAATCGTGAGGCGGGGATTTTTTCTTTCTCAATTTCGGAATTGAAAGCGCCGCAGTCGCCGCGACTGCGGCAATCGTGAGGCGGGTGCTCTCACGCGTCAAGGGCGGCGCGAGCGTGCAGCCGCAGTCGCCGCGACTGCGGCAATCGTGAGGCGGGGTGTGCCGACGTTTTGTCTCGATTTTAGCACCCTGCCGCAGTCGCCGCGACTGCGGCAATCGTGAGGCGGGAATCCCATATCCGGCGCGCACGGCGGTTTTGGCGGAAAGGTCGCCGCGACTGCGGCAATCGTGAGGCGGGAATCCTGCGCGGCGGTAGCCTTCGCCCGCTCCGCGCCGCAGTCGCCGCGACTGCGGCAATCGTGAGGCGGATCGCCCACTGCCGTGCAAAGCATTTCCGTGCCAGCCGCAGTCGCCGCGACTGCGGCAATCGTGAGGCGACACGCGTTTGTGCTATTCCATAGAATTCTTGCTTCGCCGTGACCAGCGCTCATTTTTCTTCGCTCCACAGACTTGACGGTCGCCCCCTTTTCCCCGCGAGCACGTCTGTTCCGCTCCGCAAAATGAGCGTTCGTCACGAGCGACAATTAAATTAGCCGCAACAGCGGCGGGCTTCCGTCTGCGGCTCGGCAGCGGCGTTGCGCTCCGGCTCCGTTCCAGCCGTCTCTCCACCTGCGCTTCACTTCCTCCGCTTGCCAACCGCAGACCGAAGCCATTTAAGAAAAATTTAACCGTTTTAGCCATTGAGTAATTTTACTCAACGTATTGAGTAAATTGTATAACGCGTCAAAGACTCCATGACGAACTTCTTCACAGAAAAAATTCCGTCTTGTGAGAACAGGAAATCCGACAAGCATTTGAGTGGCGCAGTCGCGCTATTTCCCGCGCGTGAATCCGAGGCGTGATGATATGTCGCCGGACGGCGCGTCAATGTATTGCTCGCCTCATCCGGCTGCGCTCCACATTGCACCCGCCGTCCGGCTCCGGGAATTTTGCCTCTATGATTCTGCGCTGGGAGCTTTATCACGGTGAAGATATGAAGGACAAAAGGTTTTTATTCTCTCGCCAAATTTATTCATCCTGCCGGGCTTGCATTTTGTTTCGGCTGTGCTAATTGTCTTCTTAAGACAGGACGAAAGTCTTGATTCTTCTACTTGGCTAGGTCGGCGAAAGCCGATGCGATAATGCCCTTCATCCCATAATGGGTCAGGCAATTTTGCCTGTTTTCTACCTCACTTGAGGCTTTATTGGCGAGAACTGACGCCGGTTTGCTGTCAGTTTGATGACCCCCACTTCCCAAAACATTGCCGTGCCATGCCTTGGGAAGTCGGTTTTTGAATCCCGGAAAATTGTGGAATCCGTGCCAACAGTTATCGGAAATGCCTATACGAACTATAGGCAAATACGATAGTTGATTTATTGAGGAAACAGTTTCGTTAGATTAAGCATTTACGATAGCTGAAAAATTTGAGCGGTTGGAAATGAAGCAGCGAAATTTCATCGGACGGCTGGTGGGCAGAAAACGCGACCAACTTGATTGGACGCAGGACTTTTTTGCCGACAGGTTGCAGCTCGCGGGCTGGCATGACGCCACGCGCAGCACCGTTTCCAAAATTGAGGACGGCTCTTTGCGGATTGATCTGATCCAGTTGTATTACATTGCCACCGCGCTCGGCCTTCGCCCAGGTGATTTGCTTGCCGAAATTGACTGGCGCAAACAGATTGAAAAGATGATTTGTTCAATGAAACCCCCACAAGCAACAGAAGCGTATGGAAACCATTCCAAAAAATGAGGAGCCGCCAGCAACGCAGCCGACCGAACGGCTGGCGTATTCGATTCAAGAGGCTGCCGATATGCTCGGCGTGAATTATTTCAGCGTGTATCGCTTAATCCAGCGCAACAAATTAAAAGTTTGTCGCGCCTTGCGGGGCAAATTGCTTGTGCCGCGAACTGAATTATTGAAATTGTTGGGAACTGAATGAGGCAAATTATGAACTACTACGAACGACCCACACCGCTTCAAGAACAGGCCAACACCGAGGCCATGCAGCATTTCGCAGAACATCTGAAACAGTTCAAAGTGAATTGCGACGCGCTTCAAAACATCGAACGCAATTTGTCAATGACGGCAAACGACGCTTCCAGAGCAGCATTGCAATCGTCAGGCCGCATCATTCGAACCGACGACGGCACGCAATGGCAACACGCTGTTGATTTGACGGAAATAACTTGTATCTGCCACCGCCGCACGGCGGCAGGCTTGGAATTTGCCATCGTCGAATGTCTGCCGTTGAAGTTAGGGGAAATGAAGGACGTTCTGAACAGCGGCCACGACGTGCGCGAAGTGTTGCAAGCGTTCGTGCGCGACCAGCGGCAGGTTTTGAGGGTTTGGAAGGACGATGTGAACGCGCAGGTTAAGGAACACCTAGCAGAAAAGTATCCGCATCAGGATATGAACATTGTGGCCGGGTCGTTTGAAATCAAAATGGCACGATCCCTTTCTCAAACTTATGTGAACACTCAAAGCCAAAGTCGCGGCATGAGAATTTGAATCCTGCTTCGCATCACATCCACCTCATCAACGGCCAAAACTTGCACCCGACTTGTAACCCAAATGATTTTTTTTGGATTTTGTGAGATGACATGAGATAGCACCTAAACAGTGGAATCAATCAATTAAATCAATGGTTCTGCAATGATTGCAAAGGAGAATAAAAAGCTGCTAAAAATAGCTAAAACCGATCTTTTAATTGTGTCAAGGTAATGCTCTACCACTGAGCTAACCGCGCAAAAGGTCAAATCCAAATGTCATAAAGGTGATTCACCAAAATAAAACCACCCGACTTGCAACCGATAGATTTTGCGCCTTGTTTGCCATGTTTGCCATGATAGGCGAGACGCAAAAAAACCGCCCCCGGCCGCAACAACCGGCTATTCACCAAGTTGCCGCCAGCCAGTGTCGGCTTGTGTCATCGGCCGGATATTATGCCCTCAGCAATCAAAGCGGCAAGCAATTTTAGCGTTCCCTGAAAATCCCGGACCGGAATCACGCCGGATTTCGGCGACTAGTAAGTGGATGCCGCGCACCGGCGCGAGTTAAGCCTTCTTCACGAAGCACGCTTTGAGGCCGACGGTAAGGTTGTCCAGCTTGCAGGAAATTTCGTGATCGCCATCGCCAAGCCGGATGGGTTTGGATTTTGAGCCGCCTTTGAGCACCTGTGAGCCGCCGAGTTTCAAGTCTTTGATGAGAATAACGCAGTCGCCATTGGCAAGCACATTGCCGTGGGCGTCTTTTACGACGCGCGGGCCGGAGGCGATCTCAGGCGCGGCTTCGCGCGGCCATTCGTGACCGCAAGTGACACATTCCCATTTATCGGGAAATTCCAGTACTTCGGTCATCTGGCACATTGGGCAGGCAGGTTGGCTCATAAACCGTCAACGTAACCATTCTTCGCCCCCGGACACAAGCGCGCAAATGGTTGGGTTACAATCTAGGCTGTTCCTATTCGCGTGCCGTCAGTACGCGTTCGATGCGGCGGTCCGGCACCAGCCACATAAGGGCTACAAAGATGAACAGGCCATTGGCAAGCCACACGCTGACGAACGCCAGTGGAATCGCCGCCAGATAACACAGCGGGGAGATTTTCCCTTTCCAATCCCGGCCAATCGCCCGCGCGAGCAGCGAATCGCGGCCTTGCTGGGCAATGATGGCATGCTGCAAAATATAATACGCGATGGCCGCCATCAGCAGCACGCCTCCATAAACTGCCACCGGCGTCGGCGCGAGATGGTTGGTGCCTACCCAGGCGGTCGTGAATGGAAACAGCGAGAGCCAGAACAACAGATGCAGGTTCGCCCACAAAATGCCACCGGTGACGTGCCGGGTGGAATGGAGCATATGGTGATGGTTGTTCCAATAAATGCCGACGTAGATAAAGCTCAAAACGTAGCTCAAGAACACCGGCAGCAGTTGCTTCATGTCGGCAATGCTGGCCGGGTGCGGTGCGGCGTCCGCCGGGTGCGCCGGCAGTTTCAATTCCAGCACCATGATGGTGATGATGATGGCGAGCACGCCGTCGCTGAACGCCTCGAGCCGGTTCTTATCCATGCGGCGATTTTATCGGGCGAACCGGCGGTGTCCATCTCAACGTCGCCTGGAGCGCCACGTATTTACTTTGGCTTTTCAAGTCAAAGGAACGCGGGAACAACACTGCGTGTTTGCGCGACGATTCAATTTTTTGCGTGGCTTTCCCCGATTCTGTGGTACCCTGTCCGTCGCAGATTTGGAGGAATAACCGTCCGGCGTGGTGCCTGAAAATTTTCCCTCAGCTGCCTGAACCTAAAATTTGAAATGAATAAAATACATCTGATTGGCGGCGAAAAAGGCGGCGTGGGCAAATCCGTGGTGGCGCGTGTGGTGGCACAATACATGATTGACAAGAACCTTCCCTTCCTGGGCTTTGACACGGATCGTTCCCACGGATCGCTCCTCCGGTTTTACACGGACTTTGCCTCTCCGGTGGTGGTGGACAGCTACGAAAGTCTCGACGCCATCGTGGAAGCGGCGGTGGAACAGCCCGACAAACGCGTGCTGGTGGATCTTGCGGCGCAGACGCATGATCCGCTGGTGAAGTGGATGGACGATTCCGGCGTGCTGGAAACGGCGGAGGAACTCGGCGTCGCATTCACCTATTGGCACGTGATGGATTCCGGCAAGGACTCGGTGGATCTTTTGAAAAAACTCCTCGACCGTTTTGGCGCCCGGCTCAACTACGTCATCGTCCTCAATCAACTGCGCGGAGATAATTTCGACATCTTCAATCAGTCCGGCGAACGGGAGCGCGTGCTGGAGCCCAACGGCTGCATCATCACACTCAAGCGCCTGCACGAACCGGTGATCAACAAAATTGACGCCGGCAGCACCAGCTTCTGGGCGGCCAAAAACCGTAGCCCGACGGAGGCCAAAGGTCTCGGGTTGCTGGAGCGCCAGCGCGTCAAACTCTGGCTGCGGCACGCCTATGAGCAGATTGACGCGGTGGGGATTTAAGTTTCCGTGTGCGCCGCTAAACTCGGTTTGGCTGGCCTTGCCGGCGGTTTGAGGCAGAATATCTGTCACTCCTGAAAATGTTTTCAGGAGTGACAGGTAGCCGCCGGCGGTTACTTTTTCTTGCCGGCGGCGGACTTGGCGGCAATGGCGGCGTTTTTTTGCTGGCTGGCGTTGCTGGCTTTGGCCTGTTTCTGGCCGGACTTCTTCTGGTTGGCTTTCGGTGATTTATCGCCCATAACTTATATTTTGGTTCTGCGGTTGACTCACCTGCGGCATGAAAGTTTCTCCGGAGGGAGAAACATCGTGCTGGCGGGCCGGATGATTGTAAATGCTGGACGCGAATTTATTTTGCAGGGCGGGTGACGCGAACCGCGACCCGATAGGTGATGCGCACCAGCAAATCGCCGCGCCCGCCGTGGGCTTTCGGCAGGCCTTCACCGTGCAGGTGGATGATTTCTCCGCGCGCCGTGCCGCCTGGAATCCGCATGCGCAGCCTTGCTCCGGCAAGTCCACAAACCGTTTCCACGCCGCCTTGTGCCGCGCGTTCGGGTTTTATTTTCAAATCGCAGCGCAAATCCGCGCCGCGCAGTTTGAACCGAAAATCCGGCAGCGCTTTGACGCGAAGCCGGACGAAACCGCCGGCAAAAGCTCCGGTGCGCGTCAGGCGAAAATACGTTCCCGGCGCGGTGTTTGGCGGAATGACGAGCCCGTAAATTTCCCCGCCGGCGGGATTGGCGGGATCGGCTACGCGGATTTCGCGGGTGGTGCCGCGTAGAAAATCCTCGAGCCTGAGATTGATGTTCTGCGAAATGTTCCGCTGGGTTTTTGCCGGCCGCATTGTTGCGGAATTTTTTTTTGGCTCGTCAAGGTCGCGGTCGTAAGCGGCTCGCTGTTCCGGGTCACTCAAAATTTCATGCGCGGCGTTCAGCGCCTGTGTGCGCGGGAAGGCGGCGGGCGAGTTTGGATTCAGGTCGGGATGATGCTGTTTGACCAGCAGCCGGTAGGCGTCGCGAATCTGGGTGGACGTGCAACGGCGGTCGAGGCCGAGCGTGGCGTAATGGTTGGATTCCAGCGGTTGCAATTCCCAAGCTTACGCAGCGGATGCGGCGGTGTCAGGTTGAATGCGTCCGGCGGGAATCGCGCGGTTCGGTGCCAGCAGGCAGGCACCTTTGAGCAGGCGGCAAAAATCCTTTTTGCTGGTGGTCTGCGCAGTGCCTTCTCTGGTGGTCAGGCTGACCATGACCTTGTATTCCACCGCCAACCGTTCCAGCTTCACGATGCGGAGATATTGTCCGTCCTTTTTCCAGACCTGGCCTTGGCAAAGTTTCATGCGGTGCGTGAATTGACAAATCTGTCTCCTCTGATTCGAGATCAAAGGAGACAGCTGTAAGCCGGCGACTACTTTTTCTTTTTGCCGGCAATCTTTTTCTTGGGGGCGGGTTTCGCCGCCGGCTTCTTCGCTTTGGATTTGGTGGCCATAGGTGTTTTTCTACAGGTTGACTCGCCGGCGGAATAAATGTTTCTCCGCAGGCATGGCGGCCATCATGGTCGCCATGCCGGGTTTTGTAAATAACAGTTGTCAATTCATTTCAGGTGCGCACCCCGGCGGAAAACATCCCGCGCCGCAGGGTGCATAAGAATATTCTCTGACGTGGGAAGCCCCGTGCAACATTTTCCGCCTCACTTTTCTCCGATAATTGGATCCAATATCATTGGCATGAAATCGTATGGTTTCATGCGTGGTGATGGGGTCGGCCAAAATCTTCACGCCTGCCGCGGCAAAGGCGAATTAATTTATCGGAGAATTATATTTCAAGCCCGGCCTGTTGGCCGGGCTTTTGCTTTTCAGAGGGCCAGGTTCCACGAGTCCCTGACTGCAAATTATTTATCTGGCGCTATTGTAACTCGTCCCTGCAATTTTAGTTATCACTCCTCCACTGGCACGACGAGACTGTCCATGATGTAGTCTTTGCGCTCCGGCGTGTTCTTGCCCATGTAAAAATTGAAAATTGGCCCGGCCTCGGTGCGTGGCGCGTATTCGATTTTACTCGTCCGCATTTCCTTGCCGATGAATTGTTGAAATTCTTTCGGGCTGATTTCGCCCAGGCCCTTGAACCGTGTGATCTCCGGCTTGCCGCCCAGTTTTGCGGACGCCGCATCCCGCTCGGCTTCGCTGTAGCAATAAATCGTCTCGGCTTTGTTGCGCACGCGGAACAGCGGCGTTTCCAAAACATAAACGTGGCCGTCGTGGACGAGCTGCTCGAAGAACTTAAAGAAATACGTGATCATCAAGTTGCGGATGTGCATGCCGTCCACGTCCGCGTCGGTGGCGAGAATCACCTTGTCGTAGCGCAAACCCTCGGTGTTGTCCTCAACGTTGAGCGCCTGCATGAGGTTATACATCTCGTCGTTTTTATACATCACGTCGCGCTTGAGATCCCAGACGTTGAGCGGTTTGCCCTTGAGCACGAACACCGCTTGGTTGTTCACGTCGCGGCAGCTCGTGATGGAACCGGCGGCCGACTGGCCTTCGCAGATAAAAACCATCGTGCCCTTGCCCTTTTCCTTCTTTTGGTCGAAATGATTTTTGCAGTCCTTCAACTGCGGAATGCGCAACGTGATGGCCTTGGCCCGCTCGCGCGCGAGCTTCTTCACGTTCTGCAATTCCTTCCGCAATTCCTGCGTGTCTTTGACCTTCGCCATGATCGTCTCGGCGATCTGTTTGTTCCGCTGGAAAAAGTGCAGCAGCTCCTCGCGCACGTTGTTGACGAGTTCGGTGCGGATTTCCGTGTTGCCCAATTTGTTTTTCGTCTGCGACTCGAACACGGGGTCTTTCAGGCGAATTGCCACCGCGCCCACCATGCATTCGCGCACGTCATCGCCCTCGAATTTGGTGTTTCCGTATTCGTTGACCGCCTTGAGCAAACCTTCGCGGAAAGCGCTCAAGTGCGTGCCGCCATCGCTGGTGTATTGGCCGTTGACGAACGAGTAAAATGTTTCGCCGTAGCGCGAATTGCTGTGTGTGAAACAAAACTCCAGCGTCTTGCCGGAGTAATGCAACGGCGCATAAATTGGTTCGCTGCCATCGCTTCCCAAATCTTCCATCACTAAATCCATCAGACCGTGGCGTGATTGAAATACTTTCGGTTCGGCCAGCTCCGACGTCTTGAGGATGAGTTTCAACCCGGTGTTGAGATAGCTGTAATGCCGCAGCCGGCGCTCGATGTGTTCTAGTCGGAAGGCGCTTTCCTTGAAGATGCTTTCGTCCGGCTCGAATTCGATGAGCGTGCCGTTCGGCTCCTTCGTCTTGCCAGAATCTTCGTTTTTTAATTTCCCAATTTTGAAACTCGCTTCGGCAAACTCGCCATCGCGATGGCTGCGCACGAAAAAGTTTTTTGACAGCGCGTTAACGGCCTTCGTCCCCACGCCGTTGAGGCCGACGCTGAATTGAAACACTTCGTCGTTGTATTTGGCGCCGGTGTTGATCTTGGAAACGCAGTCCACGACCTTGCCAAGTGGGATGCCGCGGCCATAATCGCGCACGGCCACGCGGTTGCCGTCGATGTTGATGGCGACCTCCTTGCCGTGGCCCATGATGTATTCGTCAATCGCATTGTCCACGACCTCCTTGAGCAGGACATAGCAGCCGTCATCCGGATGCGCGCCGGTGCCGATCCGGCCGATATACATGCCCGTGCGCAGTCGGATGTGCTCCAGCGAGGATAGGGTCTTGATTTTGCTCTCGTCGTAAACAGGTATCAGTTTTTCAGCCATAGAAATTGTGCGGCGGAGAAGATGCGGCAAAGCGAAATGGATTTCAACGCAAAGAAAACTGTTGGTGGCGACCTTGATAAATTCAAAGCTGTTTTTTATATTCGCGCAAACTGGTCACTTGCATCCGGACGGATTCTTCTGATAGCGTGGCACAGTTGGTGCGGTGGGCAAATGACTTCTTCGTATTTGCACCCCAAAAAAGCAATGGAAGCAGATTTGCTCCCTGCGGGTGTGAAAATGCGCGCGTGGTGGAATGGCAGACACGCCAGACTTAGGATCTGGTTCCGAAAGGATTAGAGGTTCAAGTCCTCTCGCGCGCACCAACCATAATCTCCGCAGCAGGATCTTCCGGCCATCCTGCTTTTCCGGTTTGCCAGGTTCGCCGAATTCAGAGATATTAGGCATCCGTTTTTACGGACCATTTATGAAACCCCAAGTCGAAATTTACGACACGACCCTGCGCGACGGCAGCCAGGGCGAAGGCATCAACTTTTCGGTCGCGGACAAGCTGCGCATTGCCGAAAAACTCGACGCTTTCGGGGTTCACTACATTGAAGGCGGCTGGCCGGGCAGCAATCCCAAGGACATCGAATTTTTCGCGCAGGCCAAAAAGAAAAAATTCAAAAACGCGCAGCTCGCGGCATTCGGTTCGACCCGCAAAAAAGGAGTGGCAGTCGAGCAAGACGACCAGGTGCGGCTGCTCATCGAAGCCGGCACGCCGGTCGTCACGATTTACGGCAAGACTTCCATGCTGCATGTCAAGGAAGTGTTGCGCTGCACGCCGGAGGAGAATCTGGCGATGATCGGCGACACGGTGAAATTTCTCAAAGATCACGGCAAATTTGTCATCTACGATTGCGAACACGCCTTCGACGGCTACAAACTCGATGCGGACTACGCCATCGCCACTTGGCAAGCAGCGGAAAAGGCCGGCGCGGATTTCGTGGTGCTTTGCGACACGAACGGCGGCTGTCTGCCGGGCGAAATCGCCGCCATCACGAAAATCGCCGTCGGCAAGTTGAATTGCAAAGTCGGCATCCACACGCACGACGACATCGGCATGGGCGTCGCCAACGCGCTGGCCGCGCTCGAAGTCGGCGCGGTGCATGTGCAGGGCACGATCAACGGCTACGGCGAACGCACGGGCAACTGCAATTTGACCAGCGTGATTCCATGCGTCGCGCTCAAGTTGAAAAAAACCTGCGTGCCGGCGAAGTCGCTGGCGAAGCTCAAGGAGCTTTCCATGTTCGTGGATGAAGTCGCGAACCTGCGCCACAATTCGCGTCTGCCGTGGGTTGGTTCAGCGGCGTTTGCGCACAAGGGCGGCGCGCACGTCAACGCCGTGCAAAAGCTCGCCTCCAGCTACGAACACGTTGACCCGTCGCTCGTTGGCAATCAGCGGAACATCCTCATCAGCGACCTGTCCGGCCGCAGCAACATTGTCATCAAGGCGCAGGAACTTGGCTTCAAGCTCACCAACGAGACGCCGGAATTGAAGCCCATTTTGAACCGCGTCAAGGAACTGGAAAACCAAGGCTACGAATACGAGGCGGCTGAAGGCTCGATGGCGCTGTTGATTCGCGGCATCCTCGATCACCAGCCGGAACCCAAGTTTGTCGTCGAGCAATATCACGTCTCCATGCGTCGTGATGCGAAGCAATCCATCTGCGAGGCGACGGTCCGCGTGCGCGTCGGCAAGACCGTTCACAACGAGGTGGCCGAAGGCGACGGCCCGGTCAACGCGCTTGACTCCGCATTGCGCTGCGCCCTGGCAAAATCTTTTCCGAAATTGAAAAAAGTAACGCTCACCGATTACAAGGTGCGCATTCTCGACGGCGTGGCCGGCACGGCGGCGAAAACACGCGTGCTCATCCAGTCCACCGACGGCCACCGGGAATGGGGCACTGTCGGCGTCAGCGAAAACATCATCGAAGCCAGCCTCGAAGCGCTGGTGGACTCGATGGAATTCGCGCTGTTGAAGAAATAATTTCTTGAGCCACAGATGCACACGGATGAAACACAGATTTGAGGCAAAGAGTTTTCCATCTGTGTTTCATTTGTGAAAATCTGCGGCTAAAAACTTTTGACCATGTCTGAAATTTCCAAAGCCTACGAACCGCAGTCCGTCGAAGACAAATGGTATGACTTCTGGCTGAAGCAGGGTTGCTTCACCGCCGATCCAAAGTCCGCCAAACCCGCGTATTCCATTGTCATCCCGCCGCCGAACGTCACCGGGATGCTCCACATGGGCCACGTGCTCAACAATACCATCCAAGACATCCTCAGCCGCAAGGCGCGCATGGAGGGCAAGGAAGTTCTCTGGCTGCCCGGCACCGACCACGCCGGCATCGCCACACAGGTGGTGGTGGAAAAGCAGCTCAAGAAGGAGGAAAAAAAATCCCGCCACGATCTCGGCCGCGAGGAATTTCTCAAACGCGTCTGGGTGTGGAAGGAAAAGCACGGCGACATCATCATCAACCAGCTCAAGAAGCTCGGTTGCTCGTGCGATTGGACGCGCGAACGCTTCACGATGGACCCGGAGTATTCGCGCTGCGTTCAAAAAGTGTTCGTGGAGCTTTACAAGAAAGGTCTCATCTATCGCGGCAAACGCATGGTGAACTGGTGCCCCGTTTCGCAGACCGCGTTGTCGGACGAGGAAGTGGAAATGAAACCACAGAAGGGTTTCATGTATCACTTCAAGGTGCAGGTTGCGGAAGCGCCGGATACTTGGCTCACCATCGCCACTACCCGGCCCGAGACCATTCCCGGCGACACAGCCGTGGCCGTGAATCCGAAAGATTCGCGTTACGCGCATCTTATCGGCCAGCATATCGTGCGTCCTCTGCCTGCCGAATTGCCGCGCGAGCAGAAGCTCATCCCGATCATCGGCGACGAGCATGTGGATTTTGAATTCGGCACCGGCGTGCTCAAGGTTACGCCCGCGCACGACAAGGCGGACTTCGACATCGGCACGCGCCACAAGCTGCCGCTTATCGAAGTCATCAACGCCGACGGCTCCATGAACCCCTTAGCAGGGGGGCCACTATCTGGACTCGATAGATTTAAGGCGCGCAAGGTCGCGGTGGAACTCCTCACCGAACAGGGCGTGATGATCGAAGCGAAGCCCTACGATAACAATGTTGGGTTCAGCCAGCGCGCGGATGTGCCGATTGAACCGCGTTTGAGCGAGCAATGGTTTCTGAAATATCCCGCCGTGGAGCAATCCAAGGCATGCGTGGAGCAGGACTCTGATTCCGAGGGACGAGTCCCCATTCAAAAAAGTCAGGGACTCGCGGAGCTTGTCCCTCCGAAAAATAAAATGCGGTTTCATCCGCAGCGGTGGGCGAAGGTTTATGACCACTGGCTGACGAACATTCAGGACTGGTGCATCAGCCGCCAGCTTTGGTGGGGACATCGGATTCCGGTGTGGTATAACCAGACCGGCCTGTCGCTGCTCGAAAACAAAAAGGTGGCGGTGGTTGACGTGGAAAATAATTTAATTCCTCATGTGACCATGCACGGCGCACGCGACGAAGCGTGGCGGTTTCTGGAAGATCGCGGATGGCTGAACCGGGCGTTCCACAATTTTGATACCGGCTACGATTTCATCGTGACCAAGTCGGGTCTCAAGCACACCTTCAGTCATCCTGGCATGGAAAACATTATCGCGGCGACGGTTCTGCCCGATTTGATCCGGACGGCGGTGTTCGTCGGCGAGACCTGGCATGAGCCAAGAATCCCAGAAATCAAGCGCGTATTGCAATTGTTGGCCGCGATGCGCCATGAAGGCGCGTTGATTGCGGTAAAAATCACGGTGAAGGAATATCTGGACGGCTCGCGCGTTTATGACCACGAGGCCGAAAAAATAAGAGCGTCCGATGGTAAATCTCTGGAGCGGCGCTCCGACGACGGAGTGTTGCGCGACCAGCCTACATCAGACGCTGGAATATCCTTACGCCAATTAATTCCCGAAGTCAACCGCGAGCCGGCATTCACTCGGATTCAAGAGCATCAGCCCGGCGAAAGCTGGACGCAAGACCCCGACGTCCTCGACACCTGGTTCAGTTCGTGGCTGTGGCCGTTCGCCACGATGGGCTGGCCGGAGCAGACCGAGACGCTGAAGAAATTTTATCCGACGACTGATCTGGTGACAGGGCCGGACATTATTTTCTTCTGGGTGGCCCGAATGATCATGGCCGGCTATGAGTTCATGGGGGATTTGCCCTTTCAGAATGTCTATTTCACCGGAATCATCCGCGACAAGCAGGGCCGCAAGATGTCCAAGACGCTCGGCAATTCGCCCGACCCGCTCGTGCTCATCGCCCAATACGGCGCGGATGCCCTCCGCTTCGGCACCATGCGCAGTGCGCCGCTTGGCCAGGACGTGCTCTTCGACGAGAAGGACGTGGAGCTGGGCCGCAATTTCTGCAACAAGCTCTGGAACGCCTGCCGTTTCCGGCAAATGGTCGGCAGTGCCGACTTCCCCATTCAGGGCGAGATCGAACGCACGCTGCTCATGCCGGATGACAAATGGATTCTGCTCAAGCTCGATGCCGCCATCCGCGAGGTCACCATCGCATTGAACGATTACAAATTTAGCGAGGCCACCGCTGCGCTCTATCGGTTCTTCTGGAACGAATATTGCGACTGGTATGTGGAGGCGAGCAAAGCCGTCTTCTTCAATAGCAGCCGAGGTAACGAGGCTCAAACTGAAAAAGCTGGCACGGATGAGAGCCTCCTCACGTCGGCTACTACGAATGCGCAAAAAGCCAATACGCTGGCCGTGATTGACTTCGTGCTCTCGCATACCATCCGCCTGTTCCATCCCTTCCTGCCGTTCATCACCGAAGAACTCTGGCACGGGATGGGTTTCGCGACCGACATGCCGGAGCATCAGGGCGGCAAGACCATTATGAACGCGCCGTGGCCGCTGCCATTCGACGACGATTTCAAAGGCCATTATGGTCTCGACGATTGTTACCTCGAGATGACGGACACCAAATACGAACTCGTCCGCAACGGCCGCGACCTCCGCCGTGCCGGCAACATCCAAGCCGCGAAGAAGGTGAAATACGTCTTCAAGCCCGCCCAGCCTCTCACACCGCACGACGCGGAAGTCATCAAGCTGCTGCTCAACGCCGAGTTGCTGGAAGTGAACGCCGATTATCAGCCGCCCAAAGGCACGCCGACGGTGAATTCCAAGCTGGGCGATTTGTTTTTGCCGCTCGAAGGCTTGATTGATGTCGCCGCGGAAAAAATCCGGCTCGGCAAGGAAGTGGAAAAAGACAAAGCCGAGATCATGAAGGTCGAGCAAAAGCTGGCGAACCCCAACTTCACGCAAAAAGTTCCGCCCGCCGTGCTCGCGGAACACGAAAAACGCCTGGTGGAATGGAAGACCAAGCTGGCGCACGACCAAGCCGCGCTGGACGCGCTGGGTTGAGGGTGAGGTCGGGTGAGCACTCTGTTTGCGGCGGGGGTGTGGCAGGCAGATCGCCTGCGAGCCCTCGGGTTAGTTCTTCTTGCTAGGCCGCCGGCCCGGCAGGCAGGGGGTTGTCCGTCCTACCGGCCATGAAACCGCCGACGGTCATTATTTAACCAGCGGGTTGGTGGGGTTGGTCGCAATTGCGGCTTTCTTAATTTGTATGCTCGGTTAATTTTACAGCCAATGGAGCACAGTCTCGTTACCGACATCGCCATCTGCATCATCGCCGCGTGGGTCGTGGCGGTGGTGTCGCAGGTGGCGCGGCAGCCTTTGTTGCTCGCGTATCTGGTCGCCGGCTTCACAGTGGGGCCGAACGGCCTCAAGCTCATCACCGATGCGACCGACATCCAGACCATTTCCACCATCGGCCTTTCGCTGCTGCTGTTCATGATCGGGCTGGAGATTGACCTGAAAAAAATGTTGAGCGCGGGCCGCGTCATCACGCTCACGGCAGGCGCGCAAATTCTCGGCTGCGTGATTTTTGGCTGGCTCGTGTTCGGGCTGGTCGGGCCGGCGCAGAATCATCTGGAAGCGCTTTATCTTGCGGTTGCGGCGGCGATGAGCAGCACGGTCATCATCGTCAAAATCCTTTACGACAAGCGGGAACTGGAAACGCTTGCGGGCCGCGTGACGCTGGGCGTGCTGGTGTTGCAGGACATCGCCACGATTTTATTCCTCGCGCTCCAGCCGAACCTGAAAAATCCGTCCGCCGGCGTCATGGTGTTCGCGGTGTGGCATGTGATTCTGCTGCTGGCGGTGGCGTTTCTGGCGAGCCGGTTTGTGCTGCCGCCGGTTTTCAAATTCATCGCGCGCCTGCCGGAACTGGTGCTGGTCGGCGCGCTGGCGTGGTGCTTTGCGCTGGCGGGCTTTGCGGATTATCTCAAGCTCTCGACCGCGATGGGCGCGCTCATCGCGGGCGTGATGTTGAGCACTTTTCCCTACACGCTGGATGTCGCCGCCAAAGTCACCAGCCTGCGCGACTTTTTTGTGACGCTGTTCTTCGTCGGGCTGGGCATGTTGATTCCGGTGCCGACGGTGACCTATGTTTTATGGACGCTGTTTCTGTGCCTCGTGCTCATCGTCAGCCGGCTGGTCACGGTGTTTCCGATTTTGTATTCGATGCGGCAGGGCTACCGCGTCAGCCTGCTGCCGGCGATCAATCTCTGCCAGATGAGCGAACTGTCGCTCGTGCTGCTGGCGCTCGGCAAGGCCAGCGGCGACGTGTCGGACAACGTCATCGGCATTGCAGCGTTTGCGTTTGCGTTTCTGGCCATCGGCTCGACCTACGCGATTCTCGGCAACGATTCGCTGCTGCGCCACGCCACGCCGTGGTTCAAAAAAATGGAGCTGCACGATCTCGACCACACGGCGTTTCTATCGCGCGCGGACGCCCAGCCGCGCCGCATCTGCCTGCTGGGTTTTTCCTGGACCGCCAGCTCGCTGCTGGCGGAGATTGAGCGCAACCGACCGGATTTGCTGCCGGAAATTGCGGTGATTGATTTCAACCCGGTCGTCCACGAAAAACTAAAACAGCAGGAAATCCACACCATTTATGGCGACATTACCGCCCGCGATGTTTTGCATCACGCCGGCGTCGCGCACGCCGAAGTAGTGATCTGCTCGCTGCCGAACATGGTTCTGAAAGGCGCGAACAATCTGAAAATCCTCCGCCAGCTTCGCGAGCTGAATCCGCACGGCAAAATCATCGTCCACGCCGAACTTTTGTCCGATGTACCCGCGCTTTACGAGGCCGGGGCCAGCTTTGTCACCGCCCCGCGCCTGCTCGAAGCCGCCGACCTGCTGCATGCCTTGGAAGCCGCCGATAAAAATCGGCTCGAAGAAAAACGCCGCGACCAGGAAATGCTTTTGAAAGAACGCCGCGAAGTCATTCCGTAAAATTTAATGAAAACCATTCAACTGAACACCGCCCTGGCCGCCGCCGTGCGGGCCGCCCGCGCCGCCGGCAAAGTCATGCACGCCAACTGGCACAAGCCCAAGCACGTCAACTCCGCCGAGGCCCACGACATCAAGCTGGAACTCGACGTGCGCTGCCAGGCGCTCATCGAAAAAATCCTCGCGGCGGCGTGGCAGCAGATTCCGGTGCTCGGCGAGGAAGGTAGCACCGGCGACGTGACCGCAGAGTATCGCTGGGTGATTGACCCGATTGACGGCACGGTGAATTATTTTTTCGGGATGCCGCACGCCGCCGTTTCGATTGCGCTGCAGCACCGCGCGCAATCCGTCGTTGGCGTGATTTACGACCCGTTCACCGATGAACTCTGGACGACGACCAAAGGCCAGCCGACGCGGCTGAACGGAAAAGTTGTCCGCGTCAGCAACCGTTCCAAACTGGTGGACGCCGTCGTGGCGCTCGGATTTTCCAAGAGCCAGGACAATCTGGAAAAAAGCCTGCCGCATCTGAACCGCCTCGCGCGCCGCGTGAAAAAAATCCGCATCATGGGTTCCGCCGCGCTGGAGCTGGCCTACGTTGCCAGCGGCCGGCTGGACGCCTATGTCGAGCGCACGATCAATTTGTGGGATGTGGCAGCCGGTTCACTACTCGTGGAAAATGCCGGCGGCGAATTTTATGTCCTGCCCGGGCCCCAGAGTAAGCTGCGCATGTGCGCCGACAACGGCAAGCTGCGGAAGAAGCTTCAGATCGGCAGCTTGTTGAAATAAGCCGATAACCACCAAGCCACCAAGGCGCCAAGAATTTAACTGCTTGGTGGCTTGGTGGCTTGGTGGTTGAAAAATTCTTTCAATTTGGCCAGCGCCTGAGCGCGGTGGCTCAATTTATTTTTCGCGTCCTCCCCCAGTTCGGCAAAGGACTGCGTAAATCCGTCCGGCACAAACAGCGGATCGTAGCCAAAGCCGCCTTGGCCGCGGACAGAAAACTCGATGCGGCCGGCGCACGCGCCGTCAAACAAACGGGTTGCGGGTTGCGGGTTGCGGGTTGCGGGTTGGACCGGCACCAGCGCAATCACACAACGGAATCTGCCAGTGCGCTTTTCCGGCGGCACGCCTTGCAGCAGGTGCAGCAACTTGGCGTTGTTGTCGGCGTCCGGGGAATTTTCATTTTTGTCCAGCGCGGCGAAACGGGCGGAATGCACGCCGGGCGCGCCGTTCAAGGCATCCACTTCCAGCCCGGAATCGTCCGCGAGAACAAAATACGTTGAATCGTTGAATCGCTGAATCGCTGAATCGGCCCGAATCCATTTTGCCAGTTCAACCGCCTTTTTGGTTGCGTTGCCGGCAAAGGTTTCCGCGTCCTCGACGACGGCGGGCGCGACGGGAAAGTCGTTGAGCGTGAGGTATTGGAATTGTCCGCCGAGAATGGCGCGGATTTCTCCGACCTTGTGGGCGTTACGCGTGGCGATGAGCAGCGTCGTCATGCGCGAAGTTATAGCCAGAATTGGGGAAGACGGCGAGCTTGACGGTGAAAAAATTCACCGCAGAATCAGAAGATGAAATCACGCCTGCTGCTAGCCCTTGCTCTTGTTCTCGCCGGAAAAACCCTGCGCGCGGATGACCCGAATGTTTCCATTGCGCCTTACATTCTCACGCCGACGGCGCCGGCCACGCCGCGCATCAATGGCCCGAATGTTTTCGGCGTGCGCCCCGGCTCGCCGTTTTTGTTCACGATCCCGGCGACCGGCGAGCGGCCGATGACCTTTTCCGTGAAACATCTGCCGCCCGGCCTAAAGGTGGAAGTCAAGACCGGCCGCATCACCGGGGTCTTGAAAAAGAAGGGCGAATTCACGGTCACGCTGCGCGCCAAAAATTTACTCGGCGCGACGGAGAAAAAATTCAGCATCGTTTGCGGCGACCAGATGGCGCTGACGCCGCCGATGGGCTGGAACAGTTGGAACTGTTTCGCCGGCGCGGTTTCTGAGGCGCGGGTCAAGAGCGCGGCGGATGCTCTGGTGAAGAGCGGCCTCATCAACCACGGCTGGACGTACATCAACGTGGACGACTACTGGCAGAACCATCGCAACTCGAAGGATCAAACCTTGCGCGGAGAATTTCGCGACACAAATGGTTGCATCGTGCCGAACTCGCGCTTTCCCGACATGAAAGGCCTGGCGGACTACATTCACAGCCTCGGCTTGAAGGCCGGCCTATATTCCTCGCCCGGCCCGTGGACGTGCGGCGGCTGCGCGGCGAGCTGGCAGCATGAGGAGCAGGACGCGCAGACTTATGCGCAGTGGGGTTTTGATTATTTGAAATACGACTGGTGCAGCTACGGCAGCGTCGCCTCAGGCGTGATAACCAATGTCGCGGCCGTCAAATCCAACGGCTCGCCCTGGAAAAAAGATGACGAGGCCATTTATCCCTACAAGGTCATGGGCAAATTCCTGCGCGAGCAGAAGCGCGATATCGTGTTCAGCCTTTGCCAATACGGCATGGCCGACGTGTGGAAATGGGGCGGCGCGGTGAACGGCAATTGCTGGCGCACCACCGGCGATATCGTGGACACCTGGAAAAGCATGAGCAACATCGGCTTCAAGCAGGACCAGGCCGCGCCGTTCGCCAAGCCGGGAAACTGGAACGATCCGGACATGCTCATCGTCGGCGAAGTCGGCTGGGGCAAAACGCATCCGACGCACCTGACGCCCGACGAGCAATACACGCACATCAGCCTCTGGTGCCTGCTGTCCGCGCCGCTGCTCATCGGCTGCGACATGACCCAGTTTGACGACTTCACGCTGAACCTGTTGAGCAATGACGAAGTGCTTGCGCTGGATCAGGATGCGCTCGGCAAGGAGGCGACGTGCGTTTTGAATAACGGCGACCTGCGGGTCTATGAAAAACCACTGGAAGATGGCGGCCACGCACTCGGCTTTTTCAATCTTGGGTCCGCGCCGCTGAATTTGGATTTCAACCAGCTGGCCCAGTTCGGCCTCGCCGGCAAACAGCATGTACGTGACTTGTGGCGACAAACGGACGTGGCGGACGTAAACGCGGCCGAGGGCGTTCTGCCGCTCAAAATCCGCGGGCACGGCGTGGCGCTTTACAAGCTGACGGCGGCGAAGTAAGGCGAGTTAGCAAATTAAAAAGGCGAACGGATTTCTCCGTTCGCCTTTCGGTTGTCATAAATATGAATTCGTTTAGTAGCGATAATGCTCTGGCTTGTAAGGCCCTTCGACCGGCACGCCGAGATAGTTGGCCTGCTTCTTGGTCAGCTTGGTCAGCTTCACGCCAATTTTTTCAAGGTGCAGGCGAGCGACTTCCTCGTCCAGTTTTTTGGGCAGGCGATAGACGCCGATTTTCGCGGTGTCCTTGTTCTTCCACAAGTCGAGCTGCGCGAGCACCTGGTTGGTGAAGCTGTTGCTCATCACGAAGCTCGGATGGCCGGTGGCGCAACCGAGATTCACGAGCCGGCCTTCGGCGAGCATGTAAATGCTATTACCGCTGGCGAAGGTGTATTTGTCCACCTGCGGCTTGATAGTGAGCTTTTTCACGCCCTTCGTGGTGTTCAGACGCTCCACTTGGATTTCATTGTCGAAGTGGCCGATGTTGCAGACGATGGCCTGGTCTTTCATCTTGGCCATGTGCTCGAAAGTGATGATGTCGCAATTGCCGGTCGTAGTTACGTAAAGGTCGGCGGTGCCGAGCGTGTCCTCAATAGTCGTGACTTCGAAACCTTCCATCGCGGCCTGAAGCGCATTGATCGGATCAATTTCTGTGACGATGACGCGTGCGCCAAATCCGCGCAGTGAATGCGCCGAACCTTTGCCCACGTCGCCGTAACCACAGACGCAAGCAACCTTGCCGGCGACCATCACGTCGGTCGCGCGCTTGATGCCGTCGGCGAGTGATTCGCGGCAACCGTAAAGATTGTCGAACTTGGACTTGGTGACAGAGTCGTTGACGTTGATGGCGGGAACGAGGAGCTTACCCTGTTCGAGCATCTGGTAAAGGCGATGCACGCCGGTCGTGGTTTCTTCGGAAACCCCTTTCCAGTCTTTCACAACTTCGTGCCAGAAACCGGGACGTTCCTTCGCCACTTTTTTCAACAGCGCCTTGATGACGGCGATTTCATGGTTGTCGCTCGGCGTGTTGACCCAGGTGTCGCCGTTTTCGAGTTCGTAGCCTTTGTGAATCAAAAGCGTCGCGTCACCACCGTCGTCCACGATAAGCTGCGGACCTTTGTTGCCGGGATGCGTTAGCGCGCGGAGCGTCAGGTCCCAGTATTCCTCCAGCGTCTCGCCCTTGTGCGCGAAGACCGGAATGCCAGCGGCGGCAATCGCGGCGGCGGCGTGATCCTGGGTAGAAAAGATGTTGCAGCTCGCCCAGCGCACCGACGCGCCAAGTTCCACGAGCGTCTCAATGAGAATCGCCGTCTCAATCGTCATATGCAGCGAGCCGGTGATACGCACGCCCTTGAGCGGTTTGCTCGCGCCGTATTTTTTGCGGATGGACATCAGGCCGGGCATTTCATGCTCGGAAACCTGAATCGTTTTGCGGCCCCATTCGGCGAGCGAGAGGTCGCGGACGGCGAAGTCGGTTGGGGACGCGCCGTGGCCATTCGTTTTCACGACGGTGCGGCGGGAAGGAGAGAGTTTGATTTTTGCCATGGTGTTGGTTCGTTAAATAGTTGAATCGTCGGTTTCGGTTTTTTTGCGCGAACCGTCGCAACGTCAGGCGCTGCAACGGTTCGACAGTTTTACTTAATTGCTTTCAATAGGGCTTCGACCTGGTTCGTCGCTTCCCACGTCAAATCTTTGTCGCTTTTGCCGAAGTGACCGTAATTGGTTGTCTTCGAGTAAATCGGTCGGCGCAAATTGAGCTGGTCAATGATATCCGCCGGCTGGAAGCTGAACACCTGGTTGACCGCCGCGATGATCTTGGCGTCGTCCACGGTTGAGGTGCCGAACGTGTCCACGTGGATGCTGACCGGATCAGGATAACCAATGGCATAGGCGAATTGGATTTCGCATTTTGCGGCGAGTTTTGCCGCCACGATGTTCTTCGCGACCCAGCGGCCCATGTAAGCGGCGCTGCGATCCACCTTTGTCGGATCTTTGCCGGAGAACGCGCCGCCGCCGTGACGGCCCATGCCGCCGTAGCTGTCCACGATGATCTTGCGGCCGGTCAAGCCGGTGTCACCCTGTGGTCCGCCGACCACGAAGCGGCCGGTCGGATTGATGAGAAATTCCGTTTTCGCCGTGAGCAGCTTGGCCGGGAGAACTTTCTTGATGACCTGCTCAATGCAGAATTTTTCAATTTCCGCGTGCTCGACATCCGCCGCGTGCTGCGTGGAAATGACGACGTTGGAAATGGAAACCGGCTTCCCGTTTTCGTAAACGACCGAAACCTGCGACTTCGCGTCCGGTCGCAGCCACGGCACTTTGCCGCTCTTGCGAATCTTGGTCAGCTCGCGGCCGAGGCGATGCGCGAACATGATCGGCGCCGGCATCAGTTCCGGCGTTTCGTTGCTGGCGTAGCCAAACATCAAACCCTGGTCGCCGGCACCCTGCTTCGCAGTTTTTTTGCCTTTGGCCTTCTTGGCATCCACGCCTTGCGCGATGTCCGGCGACTGCTGCGTCACGATGACATTCACGAAAACTTTGTCCGCATGAAAAACATCGTCGTCGTGCACGTAGCCGATTTCGCGGATGGCTTCGCGCGCGAGCTTCACGAAATCGAGCTTGGCCTGCGTGGTGATTTCACCGCCGATGATGGCGATGTTCGACTTTACGTAAGTTTCGCAGGCGACGCGGCTGAACTTGTCCTGCGCGAGGCAGGCGTCCAGCACGGCGTCGGAAATGGTGTCGGCCACTTTGTCCGGATGGCCTTCGCCGACGGACTCGGAGGAGAAGATGTAAGTGCTCATGGAATAATTTTTTAATGTTTCACGCCAACAACATATTGACGTATCAAGATAGGATGATATAACAGTTTCGAGGCGCGTCAAATGCTTTCTGAAGCAAAGTTCGGCGCGCCCGATAATCCATGACCTCGACCTTGAAATCTCTGCGGGCTTTGTCCGACCCGACGCGGCTGCGCATCGTCGCGCTGCTGGAAAAGGACGAGCTGTCCGTCAACGAGCTGCAGGAAGTCACGCGCCTCGGCCAGTCGCGCATCTCCACGCATCTGGGCCTGCTCGCCGAATGCGCGCTCGTGAAATCGCGGCGCGACGGCAAGCGCACCTTCTACAAACTCAATCCGCAGGCCGATTCCGTCGCGAGCGAATTCATCCAGCTCGCCATTCGCGGCGCGAAGGAGCTCGCGGAACACAACGGCGATCAAATCAATCTCAAGCGCGTGCTCGCCCGCCGCAAAGAGCAGGCGCAGGTTTTCTTCAACCAGGTCGCCGGCCGGTTCGACCGCGTTTACGGGCCCGGCCGCTCGTGGCAGGCCTTCGGACATTTGCTGCTGCGAATCATACCGGCGCTGGTAGTCGCCGACTTGGGCGCGGGCGAAGGCTTGTTGAGCGAACTGCTCGCGCGCCGGGCAAAAAAGGTCATCGCCGTGGACAACTCGGAAAAGATCGTCGCGTTCGGCGCGGCCAAGGCGAAGAAAAACCATCTGAAGAATCTGGAGTTTCGCCTCGGCAATCTGCAAAACCCGCCGATCGACGCTGGCAGCGTTGACCTCGTCATATTGAGTCAGGCGTTGCACCACGCCGAAGATCCGGCGGCGGCCTTGGCGAGCGCGGCAAAATTATTGAAATCCGGCGGCCAGATTTTGCTGCTCGATCTGCTCAAGCATCATTTCGAGAAAGCCCACGAACTTTACGGCGACCGCTGGCTCGGCTTTGCGGAAAGCGATCTGCACCGCTGGCTCGAGGCCGCCGGGTTTAAGAAGATCGAGATCAGCATCGTCGCCGCCGAGGAACAGCCGCCGCATTTTCAGACGATTCTCGCGAGCGGAGAAAAATAATTTCTCGCGAAGCCTGCGACGATCACGAAGGAAGAAATTTTTCTCCTGCGCCGCCTTCGCGTCCTTCGCGCGACAAAATCTTCAGTTCAGCCAACAATTAAATTCACCATCCGCTTGGGCACGATGATGACTTTCTTGATCGCTTTGCCGGCGATGAAGGGGTGCACTTTTTCGGATGCCTTCGCGGCGGCTTCAAGTGTCGCATTATCAGCGTCCACGGCGACCTTGATCGTATCGCGGAACTTGCCATTCACCTGCACGGGGATTTCAATTTCGCTCTCGATGAGCAACGCCGCGTCGAACTTCGGCCAGGGCGCATAGGCCAAGTTGGTTGAGGGCTGAGAGCTGAGCGTTGAGAGTTTTGCCCAAAGCTCTTCCGCGAGATGCGGCGCAAACGGCTGGAGCAAAATCAAAAACTCGCGCAACACGGACAGCGGCTTTATTTCCCAGGTGATCGCGTCGTTCACGAAAACCATCATCGCGGAAATCGCCGTGTTGAAGCGCATGCCGTCGAGGTCTTCGGTGACTTTCTTGATGCACGCGTGCAGGGTCTTCAGCTGCGCCGGCGTCGCCGCCACGTCATTAAGTGCCGGATTGAGTTTGATCAGGTCCAGCAACTCCTGGTGGCCTCGGGCCTTGGTGGTCAAGGTCTCGGCCTGTTCAAATTCTGTCTCCGAGTTTTCATCCACGTATAACCGCCAAACGCGGCCGAGGAAACGATACACGCCTTCGACACCCTTGGTGTTCCACGGCTTGGTGTCCTGCAACGGCCCCATGAACATTTCGTAAAGGCGGAATGCGTCCGCGCCGTATTCCACAAGCACGTCGTCCGGATTCACCACGTTGCCACGCGACTTGGACATTTTTTGTCCGTCTTCACCGAGAATGAGACCTTGATTGACGAGCTTGAAAAACGGTTCCGCCGTGGAAACCAGGCCGAGATCGAACAAAACCTTGTGCCAGAAGCGCGCGTAAAGCAGATGCAACACGGCGTGTTCGGTGCCACCGACGTATAAATCCACGCCGGGCGTGGATTTAGGAGTTGGCCGTTGGCCGTTGGCAGTTGGGGAAGCCATCCAATAATTTTCCTCGTCTTTGCCTACGAACGCGCTTGGATTCTTTGCGTCGAGATAACGCAGGTAATACCAACACGAGCCGGCCCATTGCGGCATGGTGTTCGTCTCGCGCACGGAGCCGTCGGGCAGATTCAACCAGTCTTTGGCCCGAGCCAAGGGGGGTTCACCGCCCGGTGTGGGCTTGTAATCCTCCAATGTCGGAGGCAACAAGGGCAACGCGGATTCCGGCAACGCCTCGTGATGCAAATTGCCGGCGGCGTCTTTCTTCCAAATAATCGGGAATGGCTCGCCCCAGTAACGCTGGCGGCTGAACAGCCAGTCGCGCAGTTTGTAATTGATGGTTTTCTGGCCGAGATTTTTTTCTTCGAGCCAGGCGGTGATTTTCTTTTTGGCTTCAGCCGTGGGCAGACCGTTGAGAAAACCTGAGTTCACAGATTTTCCATCGTCAGTGAAACCTTGCCACTCTGTTTTGGCATCGTTTGGCTGGACGACTTGAACAATCGGCAGGCCAAATTTCTGCGCGAACTCAAAATCGCGCGTGTCATGCGCGGGAACGGCCATGATCGCACCCGTGCCGTAGCTGGCGAGAACGTAATCGGCAATCCAGATCGGAATCTTTTCGCTGTTGACGGGATTAATCGCATAAGCGCCGGTGAACACACCGGTCTTTTCTTTGGCGAGTTCGGTGCGATCCAAATCCGATTTCGAGGAAATTCCCTTCCGATATATTTCTATATTTTTCCACTCAATGCCATTGTCTGGCGCGATCAGTTCTACGAGCGGATGCTCAGGCGCTAAAACCAGGTAAGTTGCTCCAAATAGCGTGTCGGGGCGTGTGGTAAAAACACGAATATTCTCCGGGTGGCCATAAACTTTAAATTCAACGAAAGCGCCTTCGCTGCGGCCGATCCAGTTCCGCTGCATTTCCTTGAGCGAATCGGTCCAGTCAATCGTGTCGAGATCGGCCAGCAGTTTCTCGGCATAGGCGGTGATGCGGAGCATCCATTGGCGCATCGGCTTGCGGACGACCGGAAAACCGCCGACTTCGCTCTTGCCGTCGATGACTTCCTCGTTGGCCAGCACCGTGCCCAGTTCGGGGCACCAGTTCACCGGCGCTTCGCTTACGTAGGCGAGACGTTTTGAATCCACGAAAGTGCGGAGGCTTTCAGCCGATTCATTTACGATTTGCGATTTGCGATTTACGATCAGCTCGGTGATTGGACGCGCACAGTTCTTTTCGGTGTCAAAATAGCTGTTGTAAAGCTTGAGGAAAATCCACTGCGTCCATTTGAAATATTCCACGTCGGTGGTGGCGAGTTCGCGCGACCAGTCGTAGCTGAAGCCGAGGCTTTTGATCTGGCGCGTGAAGTTGGCGATGTTCGCCTCGGTGGTCACGCGCGGATGCTGGCCAGTTTTGACCGCGTATTGCTCGGCCGGCAAACCGAACGAATCCCAGCCCATCGGATGCAAAACATTGAAACCGCAGGCGCGCCGGTAGCGCGCCAGAATGTCCGTGGCCGTGTAGCCTTCCGGATGTCCAACATGCAAGCCCGCGCCGCTCGGATAAGGAAACATGTCGAGGATGTAAAACTTCGGCGGGGCCTTGCGGCCGGCCACCTTTTCACGTGACATTGAATTCGCGCCGTGACGAATTGCGAACGGATGGTTTGCGGGAATTTCGTCGCCGGGATTGAAGGCGCGGAAAGCCTGCTGCTGCTCCCAAGTTTGCTGCCACTTGGGTTCGATCAGGTGAAACGGATATTGGCGGCGGCTGCTGGACATAAAAAATCAGTTTAAAGTCCAAAATCCAAAGTCTAAAGCCAAAACTCGCACGCGGTTGAATGACTTTGGGTTTCGGCTTGGGGTTTGGGACTGAATCTGCTCGCAACTTTTGGCCGGTTTCCGTTTTAATACTAGCGTGCAAAGCGCGAACGAATCCCGGCCCCACTGGCTGCAGGTGCTGACCATCGGCCGGCGGCCCAAAACCACGCTGATCCGCATCGTGGTGCTGGTCGTCACCTGTTTCGTCACCTTCAAGTTTGTGCTGCTGCCGATTCGCGTTGACGGTATTTCCATGCAGCCCGCGTATCACACCGGCCAGATCAACTGCATCAACCGTCTGGCCTATCTCCGCCACGAACCACAGCGCGGCGACATCGTTTCCGTCCGGCTGTCCGAACCGGGCGGCCTCGCTAATCCCAGCATCCTGTATTTGAAACGCATCATCGGCCTGCCCGGCGAAACCGTGGCCTTCCACGCGGGACACGCCTATATTAACGGCGAGCCGTTGGATGAACCTTACGTCAAAGTTTCCTGCGACTGGGAACACACGCCAATTGTGTGCGGGCCGGATCAATATTACGTCGTCGGCGACAACCGCTCCATGCCGTTTGAACAGCACACGCAAGGCCGCGCCGAACGCAGCCGGATTGTCGGGAAATTACTCCTATGAAAATCGCTTTCCGGCTCATACTGCTGGCCACCGCTGCCGCGCTCGGTTTCTGGTGCTGGACGGTTTTATTTCCCAGCCCGGAAAAAGCGGTGCTAAAAAAAATCTCCAGCCTTGCCAGCACGGCCACTTTCAGCGCCAGCGACGGCAACATCACGCGCGCCACCAAGGTCAGCAACCTCATCGGCTATTTTGCCACCGACGCCGAAATCACTTTTGACGTGATCGGTTATCCCGTCCGCACATTATCCGGGCGCGACGAAATCCGCGAGGCCGCCGCCGGTGGTTTTACCGGCCTGAGCACGTTGAATGTTCAATTCCTCGACGTCACCGTCCGCATCGGGGCCGACAAACTGACCGCTGACGTGAGTTGCACGGCCAAGGTCAATGCCGGCGATAGCAAAGATTTCGGCGTGCAGGAAATGCACTTCCAGTTGAAGAAGATCGACGGCGACTGGCTTATCACCAAAGTGGAAACCGTCAAGACGCTTTCGTAGAAAATGTAGCGGACCGTCGCTTCCGGCGCTCACAGGGCGCCGCTACAGCCTTATTTCTTCGGTGTCAAATCCACCGCCACCGCTGCGCGCTCAAAATCATTCGCCGCCATCAGCGGCTGCGGCTTCATCGCCCCGAGCGCGGCCACGAATTTTTCCGGCACGGTTTCCAGCCGCGTGTTGAAATGCATGGCGAGGTCGTTGAAATAACTGCGCGCCAGCGCGATGCGCTGCTCGGTGTCGGAAAGATTTTTTTGCAGCGCGAGAAACGAGTCGTTCGCCTTGAGTTCAGGATACCGCTCGGCGATGCCAATGACGACATTGCTCACCGCGCCGTTGTCGGGCCCGGCGACGCCCGGTGGCGTGGCGTTCAATTGATTTCGCAGCGCGGCTAGTTCGGTCTGCAACTCCGCTTCGTGATCGCGAAAACCTTTCACGCAGTTCACGAGATTCGGAATCAAATCGAAGCGCCGTTTCAACTGAATATCAATCAGCGCCCACGCCGCGCGCACCCGCTGACGCAAATCTACCAGACTGTTGAACACCATCCAAACCCACGCCAGCAGGCCGATGAAAAAATAGCCGAACGCAATCGCCGCATAAATCAGGCCACGCAATTTCGGATCAGTGTTCAGCGCCGCATCGCGCCAGACCGTGCAGCCGACGGAGGCCAGCAGACCAAAGAAAATCCAGCCGCGTGCGCCCCATTTCATGCCGCTGCTCACCTGTTCCTGCGAGCGCGTGGAAATCAAAAACAGCGGCGCGGTTTGGTCCGCCGCGATTTCCGGCGCGACAATGTCCTGCCGTTCGCGCGCGTGGCCGACGACGAACAAATTTGTTTTCAGCGGCAGGCCCTTTTCCAGAAAGCGCCGGCGCAGGCTGGAATCCGCCACCGCGCCCGCCGGGCCTTTGCCGTAATACAACGCGTTCAGTGGCGTGCAGGTCTCGTCGAAAATGGTTAGCGGCTCGATCTTGGCGCCGTCAGGCCGTACGAGCATCACGCTGCAATCGTCCTGCAAATAAAAGGGAATGGCCGCGCCGCCGTCCGCTACGGTCGTCCAGCCACTTTCAGTGCGCGTGCGGGTCTGCGGGCGGCCTTTGTCGTCGGTGTAAGTCTCCGTGACCGTGCGCGACCAATATTCCTGCACCATCCAGGCATAATGCACGGTCGCCGCGCCGGCGAGATAGCTGGTCAGCGGTTCGGCGGATTCCGCCGTACCTTTCAACTCCACCAAGCCGATGAACACGCCGGAAGTTTTGGAAGTGGGCAGATTTTCAATCAGCCGCCGCTGCCGGCCATCACGAAAAGCGAGAATTAAACTCATCACCGCGAGCAGTGCGCCGACCAGTGGTAAAAGGGGAGCGAAGTCGTGCATACATCAACATCATTGTGCCTGCCAGACGAGGCGCAGACCTTCGAGCGTCAAGTCCGGTGCCACGGCGGAAATTTCCGGCAGCTTCGCCGCGATTAGTTTAGCATAGCCGCCGGTTGCCACCACCGGCAATGCTTTTGCGCCGAGTTCGCGTTTCAACTCGGCGATCAGCTCGCGCACGAGTCCGCGATAGCCGTGCACCGCGCCGACGAGCATCGCCGCCTCGGTGCTTTTGCCGACGGCGGATTTGATTTCACGGATTTTTATTTTCGGCAGCAGCGCGGTTTTTTCGTGCAGATAATCCGTCATCACGGCCAACCCCGGCGCGATGATGCCGCCGACGTAATTGCCGCGCGAGTCCACCACGTCGAAAGTGACCGCCGTACCGAAATCAACCACCACCACCGGCGCGCCAAAGCGCTGGCGGGCAGCCACCGCATTCGCGAGCCGGTCCGGGCCGATGGAATCCGGCTTCGGATAATCAATGCCCACGCCGCGGATGGTTTTCGGGTTCAGCTCCAGCGCGTTTAATTGCCAAAGCGCGCGGACGTTTTTGCGGACGAGCGGCGTGGCGCGCGGCACGACGCTGCACAAAACCGCGCCGGCGATTTTATTTTGGCCGCCAAATTTTTTCACCAGCGCCGCCGCGCCGCCGCCGAACCACGTCAGCGTGGGGATGTCTGTCTGTTTCAACACGCGCCGGTCATCCGCCAGGCCGATGTGAGTGTGCGTGTTGCCGATGTCGAAAAGCAGGATCATTTTCAATTTTCAATTGCCAATTTCCAATTGAAAAACTGGCATCGAGTATCGCCGTCAAATTGAAAATTGAAAACTGGCATTTGGAAATGTTTCATTTCTCCAGCGTCACGTCGCCGCCGATGACGCGTTCGAGGTGGCCGTGTTCCGTGCGAACGAGCAGCGCGCCGTCATCGTCCAGCGCCTCGGCGCAGCCGCGAATCAATTGTGAACCCATCTGCACCGAAACGTTCCGGCCGATGGTCGCGCAGCCGGCTTCCCACTCGTCGGCGACGGCGGGAAATTTTCCGTCGCAAATCCGCGCGTAATCCGCATCCAGCTCGCGCAAAATTTCCGTCGCCAGCTCCGCGCGGGAAATTTCTTCGCCAGCCTCGAGCTTGAGCGAGGTGGCGATTTTGCGCAGCTCCAGCGGAAATTCCGTCGCGTCCTGGTTCACGTCCACGCCAATGCCGAGGATGATGTGGCGGACGCGATCCACTTCCGCGCTCATTTCGGTGAGGATGCCCACGACTTTTTTTCCGCCGATGAGCAGATCGTTTGGCCATTTGATGTCCGCCGACAAGCCGGTGACCGAATGGATGGCGCGGCGCAGGGCCGTGGCCGAAGCGACCGTTAACTGCGTGGTTTCCTGCGGGCGCAGCTCCGGCCGCAGTAAAATGGAAAACCAAAGTCCCTTGCGCGGGGGTGACATCCATTTTCGGCCGAGGCGGCCGCGGCCTTTCGTCTGTGATTCGGCAAAAACGACGGCGCCTTCCTTCACGCCGTCGCGCGCGAGTTTTTCGATCACGTCGTTTGTGGAAGTCGTCTCTTCAAACACGCGGATGTCGCGGCCGACGACTTTGGTCTGGCCGAGGCGCGCAATCAAATCATCCGCGAGCAGCGCATCCGGTTCGCCCACCAGCCGGTAGCCGAAATGCGGGCCGGCTTCAATGGCGAAACCAACCTGGCGCAGTTCCTCGATGCGCGACCAGATAGCCGCACGACTGATGGCCAGTTCCTCGGCAAGCTGCGCGCCGGAAACGCCGTCAGGATTGGCGCGCAAGGCGGAAAGGATTTTGGCGTCGGTAGTCACAATTTTCCAAAAGCAATAGCGCAAAGGCGCAAAGTTGCGAAGACGACATGTAAAAATACTTTGCGCCTTTTCAGACTTTGCGCCTTTGCGTAACAATTCATGCTTCAAAATCCAGTCCAATGTCCACTGCGCGGGCCGAGTGCGTGATCGCGCCGACGGAAATAAAATCCACGCCGGTGGCGGCGATAGCGCGGACGGTTTTCAGATTCACGCCGCCGCTGGCTTCGGTTTTTGCGCGACCACCAACAATTTTCACCGCCTGCCGCAACTGCGCCGTGGTCATGTTGTCCAGCAGGATGATGTCCGCGCCGGCGGCGGCGACCTGGGCGACTTGTTCCAGCGTGTCGGCTTCAACCTCGACTTTCAGCTTCGGAAATTTTTTGCGGGCGCGAAGAATAGCGGCGGCAATGGCGTTCGGCTTTTCGTGGCGCAGTGCGACGAGGTGGTTGTCCTTGATCAGAACCATGTCGAACAAACCGAGGCGATGATTTTCCCCGCCGCCGCAGGCCACGGCGAATTTTTCAAACCGCCGCCAGCCCGGGGTGGTCTTGCGCGTGTCGAGAATTGTTGTCGAGGTGCCTTGGACCGAGTCCACGAACTGCGCGGTGGCGGTGGCGACGCCGGAAAGCCGCTGGAGGAAATTCAGCGCGACGCGCTCAGCGCTCAAGCTGGCGCGCGCGCTGCCGGAGATTTTTAAAATGGTTTCGCCGGCCTGCATGCGCTGGCCGTCGCTCGCCATTTTTTTAATTTGGATTTTTGTCGAAAGCTGTTTAAACGCGAGCTCCGCAAATTGAAGGCCCGCGACCACGAGCGGTTCGCGCGCCCGCATGAGCGCGACGGATTGGGTGCCGGGCGGAACCGTGGCGAGGGTGGTCACGTCGCCGCGGCCGAGGTCTTCGGCCAGCGCGGCGCGGACGGCGCGGCGGATTTCGGCGGCGGTGAGTTCCACCGGCACAAGATGCCGGCGGCGGCGAAAGGGGAAAAGAAAAAACAATTGGAAAACCAACGGATGCCAACCCCGAACGGAAAACGGCACGCTGAACCGGATGGATTTAGGATTGCGCGTTGGGCGGAATCGGCGTATTCAACCAAAAAAACCGCAAAAGGCACCCCATGACTGATGACCAGAATCAAGCTCCGCCACCCATCGCCCCACCGCCCAGCGGAACGCCGCCCAGCTTGTCGCCGCCGCCGGCGGATCCTGAAAGTCAGGCGCGGATGTGGAATATGCTGTGCCACTTGAGCGCGCTGGCGGCCTGCGTCGGCGTGCCGTTCGGCAATATTCTCGGCCCGCTGCTGGTCTGGCAGATCAAGAAGAACGAATTTCCGTCGGTGGAAATCCACGGCAAGGCGGCGCTGAATTTTCAAATCACCGTGACGCTGGCGACGCTGGCAGGCGCGGCGGTGGCATTTGTCCTGGCATTTTTCTGCGTCGGCTGGCTGTTGTTTCCGCTGGTGGGACTGCTGTGGGTGGCGGGAATTGTTTTCGCTGTCATCGCCGGCCTCAAGGCCAACAACGGCGAGGATTACAAATATCCTTACAGCTTTGAATTCGTGAAGTAAGCCGGTCGGTGGAATGGCTCACGCAAGGGCGCAAGGGATTTTTATTCTGACTTCTTCACCATGTGCCGGTGGACGAAGAAATAATACAATCCGCCCAATGCCAGCATCGCGCCGGCGAGCCAGAGCGTGAGGCGGTGATACTCGCCTTTCATCAGTTGCTCATCCTGCCCCATCTTCACGCCGAGCCAGCACAAGACCGCGCACCAGATGGCCGAACCAAGAACCGTGTAGAGGGAAAATTTCAAATAACTTATTCGCACGATACCTGCCGGAATGCCGATGAGATGCCGTACCACCGGTAGCAGTCGTGAAATAAAAATTCCCATCGCGCCGTAATGCGCCGACCAGCGTTCCGCGCCCACCACTTTTTCGGCGGAGATGAAAACGTATTTGCCGAAATGCAACACGAGTGGACGACCCGCTAGCCGCGCCGCCCAATACATTGCCGTCGCACCCAACCACGAGCCGAGCGTGCCCGCCAAGACGATGCCCCACAGGCTCAATGGTATTTTTCCAGTGGCCGCCCAATGCGCCGCCGGCGGGATGACGAGTTCGCTCGGCAGTGGGAACATCGAGCTTTCCACCGCCATCATCAGCGTGACGGCGGGATAGCCGCCGGTTAGCAGTGCGTGATTATACCAATCGCTTAAGCTCTGGATGATTTGATGCATGAAGTCGTCGTTTATAGCGGAAAATAAAATCAGCGCAATCACTTTGGCGGGGATTCGGTAGAAGAAAGACCGCGCTGCCAAACGGATCGAGAAAACAGCCGTTGACCATAACGGTGCGCGCTGGACTGATAAAACACCTGTTCAAGTCGGGCCGGCCGGCGGCGGATTCGGGCCGGGCTTTTTTTTGTCTTGGGCCGCCTGGATGTCGCGCAAGACTTCGTCGGCTTCTTCGGGATAGAGCCGTTTCAAGCAGTCCGGGCAGAGGCTGTGGCTGAAGGAGACTTTGGAGTAACGCATGACGTATTGCTCGATCTGGTTCCAGTAGCCCTGGTCGTCGCGGACTTTTTTACAGCCGGAGCAGATGGGCAGCAGTCCGCTGAGGACTTTCACCTGCGCGACGGCCTCGTCCACGCGGTGCTGCAGCCGGCGCTCGTTGGCCTGGAGCCGGCGGATGCGGAGCCGATAAGCCGCCGTCACCAATCCGGCGACCAGCACCAGGATCAACGGCGGGAACCAGCGCGTCTGGTAAAAATGTGGGATGAGCCGGAATGCATACGTCGCGCCGGTTTCGTTCCACACGCCGTCGTTGTTGCAGGCGATGACTTGGAACCGGTAGTCGCCGGGTGGCAGGCTGGCGTAGTGGGCGAACCGGCGGGTGCCGGCGTCGAACCAGTCGGCGTCAATGCCTGCGAGCCGGTATTTGAACCGCACTTTTTCCGGGGCAACGTAACTTAGGCCGGTGTAATGAATTTCCACCTCGCCGACACCAGGCGGAATTTCCGCCAACCGGTTCACCGCTTGCGGTTGCTGGTTGATGTGCACGCTTTCGATGAACACCGGCGGCACGCGGGAATTGGTCGTCTGGGTGCCGGGGCTGATTTCCACAATGCCGTGCAAGGAACAGAAGAGCAGCCGGCCGGTCGAATCCTGGCAGGCGGTGGGCTGGGTGCCGGCCACGAGCGAGGCAGAGCGCAGGCCTTCGCGGTAGCCGACGGAGACGACGTTGACGCGCGGCTGACGGCCAGCGGCCACGGCGTTCAAGTCGGCTTTGGCCACGCGGTGAATGCCTTTGCCGCTGCTCAACCAGAAGTTGCCCTGGCTGTCGTCCAGCACGTTGAAAATGAAACTGTCCGGCAAGCCTTGCGCTTCGCGGAAGTTGAAAAATTTGCCGTTCTGAATCCGGCATAAACCGCCTCGCGTGGAGGCCCACAACACATCCTCAGAATCTTCATGGAGTGACAAAATCCGGTTGTTGGCGACGCCGTCCGGCAGCTTGAAGGTGGTGAAATGGCCATCCTGAAACCGGTCGAGTCCTGCGGTGGTGCCCACCCAGAGCGCGCCCTGTCGGTCGCAAACGATGGCGCGGATCTGGTTGTTCGCCAGCCCGTCTGGACTCCGGTAATTCTTCAGGCTGCCGTCGGAAAATTCAAACAGCCCCTCGCCATCCGCGCCCACCCACATATGGCCGCCGGCATCGCGGGCAATCACCTTGATGTCGAAAACTTTTTTCCAGCCCAGCACCGGCACCAGTTGCTCGTTTTCCCGGACATACAATTGTCCGCCGATGCCGAACCACAACCGGCCGGCCGCATCCTCGCTGATGGCGGTGACGGCGGGAATGGCGTTGCTGCCAATCTGGTTGAAGGCGGTGATTTTCCCCTGACTCAGGCGCGCATAACCTTGATAAGTGCCGATCCAGATATCACCTTGGTGATCGCGGTAAATGCTCCGGGTGCTGTTTTCCGGCAGGCCGTCCTGCACGGTCAACATTCGGACCGGCAAACTGCGCAGGCGGGCCAGACCGTTGGCTTCCGTACCGAGCCAGAGATTGCCTTCGCGGTCGGCCACCATGCTCAACGCCAGTCCGAGTTTGGCCTTGGCTTCAGCAGTGTTGAGGCTTTCAAATTTTCCGTCCACAAACCGGAGCAGGCCGTCGCGGGCGGCGAACCACACTGTGCCCTGCGGGTCGGCATAGATCGCGCCGAGCCGGTCGTGGTGATGGTCACGCTTGGTGTAGGTGGTCAGCTGGCCATCTTTCCAGCATTTGGCCAGGTCGTTTTCAAACGTCATCCACAGCGCGCCGTCGGTTCCGCTGGCGATGCTGTCCATGCGGACGTCACCCGCGTTTAATAATTCCGGTTCCGGCACAAACCGGCCGGCCACGAACCGGTTCAACCGGCCGCCGGCCATCGCAAAAACTCCTTGCGGCAAATGGGTGCAGATGCCGACAATGAAATTATCCGGCAGCCCCTCGCGGGTGGTGAACGTGGTGAAACCCCCATCAGCCAACCGCGCCAGACCGGTCGGCGTGGCGATCCAAAGATAGCCGGCGGCATCCACATCCAGCCGGCGGATGGAATCGTTGGGCAGGCCGTTGGTGGTGGTATAGGTGGTGAACTGGCCGTCCTTCAACCGCGCGATCCCGCCACCGTAGGTGCCGATCCACAAGGCGCCATCGCCGGCCTCCACCAGGCTGGAAATTTCATTGTCGCGCAAGCCGCTGTTGCTGGTGTCGAACGTGGTGAAAGCCACCCCGTCAAAGCGCACCAAGCCGTTGGCCGTGCCGAGCCAGAGATAACCGTCCCGCGTTTGCACCACTGCGCGGATGCGGAACTGGGGTAAACCATCGGCTCCGTCCCAGGTGTCCAAACCGTATTGCGAGAGCGGAAGCTGCGGGTCTAAATCCGCCGCCCGCCCCGCCGCCGGCAGCAACAAGGCCATGCCCAGCAGAAGCTTAAGCCAGAAATGAGCTGGCATCCGCTTTTGTTTCAACGCGGTTGGCCCGTAATTTTTCAGCGCAATTTTTGTGGTTGCGGTTTCACCCGGCCCGGCAGCCCGCCAAACGACAGGCTGCTGATTCAGTTTTTATAATAGGGTCGCCGGCCCAATCCAACCAACTATATCTTGTGAATTGCCCAGCTTATTTTGAACGATTCCGCCGCCTACGCCTTCAGGAAAAAATTCCGCTGCTTTTCGCTGATGGCCATGCCGAGTTTTTCCATCACCTGCAACATATCCTCCCAGACCTTGCGCTTCTCGCTCATGGCCTGGTTGCGCAGCAGATAGGCCGGATGATACGTGGGCATCAGCGGCGTGCCGCGATAGGTCTGCCAGTGGCCGCGCAGCTTGGTGATGCCGACAGTCTTGCCCAGCAGCCCGTCCACCGCCGTCGCGCCGAGGGCGACGATGGCCTGGGGCCGGATCAAATCAATCTGCTCCTGCAAATACGGCAGGCAGGTGGCGCGCTCCTCCGGCGTGGGCGGCCGGTTGCCGGCGGATTGGCCGGGCGTGTCGGGCCGGCATTTCAAAATGTTGGCGATATAGACATCCTTCCGCTCCAAGCCGGTCGCCTGGATGATTTTGGTGAGCAACTGGCCGGCGCGGCCCACGAACGGCTCGCCCTGCTCGTCTTCATCCGCGCCCGGCGCTTCGCCGACGAACATGATCTGCGCGTCAAGGCTGCCAACGCCGAACACGACGGTGGTGCGTGAAGCCGCCAGGTGGGGGCATTTCACGCAGGCCAGCACGCGTTCCCGCAGCGCGGCGAACGCCGCCGCTTTTTCCGGCGACGAACTGGTGATGGGCGGCTGGAGTCTGGCCTCCGGCAACGGGGGTTGGGGAGCGGGGCTGGCTTTTTTGGGCGGCATGGAAATGGCAGGTTCGGTTTTGGGAGCGGCGGCGACGGTTTGAGGTTTGAGATTTGAGGTTTGAGATTTCGGCATGCCCGCCGGCGGCAGCGCCAGCGCGCGAAGCGTTTCCGGCGCGACGGCAACGTGGCGCACACCGCGCGATTTCAGGCTTTCGAGGTGCTGAATCGTCGCGGCGAGCAGTTCGTGGTAGGGCGCAGGCACACGCCAGCGTAGCTGGCCCGGCGGCGAAGCACAAAAACTTCTTGTTCACAACCGCCCTCCACAGTTTGGGGGATTGCGTTTTCATCAGCTTTGCCGGATGCTGCCAGTCCAAATCCCGAATGAAACCCACAAAAATTTACCCGCTGGCGATAGTTCTCGTCCTGCTGACCGGCAACCGGTTGGCGGCGGCGCGCACCAATCAAGACTTCGACGCCAACTGGCTTTTCAGCATAGGCGATTTTGCGTCGGCGATGATGCCGGCATTTGACGACACGGGCTGGCGGACATTGAATGTGCCGCACGACTGGAGCATTGAAGGGCCGTTCAGCGCCGAATACGGCAGCGGCAACGGCTACGCGCCCGGCGGCATCGGGTGGTATCGCAAGCATTTTCAGCTCGATCCGAGCCAAAAAGGCCAGTCGGTCGTCATCGAATTCGACGGCGTCTATGACCATTCGGAAGTCTGGCTCAATGGCCAGCTGGTCGGCGGCCGGCCGTTCGGCTTCATGGGTTTTCAATGCGACCTGACGCCGTATTTGAAATGGAACACCACGAATGTCGTGGCGGTGCGCGTGGATCATTCGCGGTTCGCCGATTCGCGCTTCTATACCGGTTCCGGCATTTACCGGGATGTCCGGCTCACCCTTGCCGACCCGCTGCGGATTGCCCATTGGGGAACGTCCGTGACGACCCCCACGGTTAAAAGCAATTCCGCCGTTGTCCGGGTCGAGACCACGGTTGAAAACAATTTCCCTGGCGCGAGAAAATTCTCCGTGCAAGCGGACCTGGTCGCGCCCAACGGCGATGTGGTCGCCAGCCTGGCCACGCCCCAATCGGCGGCCGGCCATTCGGCGCAAACGGTGGTGCAGGAAATGAAAGTGACGCACCCGGAACGGTGGACGCTCGACGCGCCGGCACTTTACACGCTGAAAAGCAGCGTCACCGACGGTGAGAATATCATGGACGAAACGGAGACGCCGTTCGGCATCCGCACCGCGAAGTTCGACGCGAACCAGGGATTTTTGCTCAACGGGGTTCCCACCAAGCTAAAGGGCGTCTGCATCCATCACGACGCCGGTTCGCTCGGCGCGGCGGTGCCGGACAAGGTGCTGGAACGGCGGCTTGAGTCGCTGAAAGAAATCGGCGTCAACGCCATCCGCACCAGCCACAACCCGCCGGATCCGGAACTGTTGAACCTCTGCGACCGGCTCGGCTTGCTCGTGATGGACGAGGCGTTTGATGAATTCACGCCGGCGAAGAACAAATGGGTCGCCGGCAGGAACACCGGCGAGCCGAGCCGGTTTGGCTACAGCGAAATGTTCGCGCAATGGTCGGTGACGGACATTTCGGACATGGTCCGCCGCGACCGGAATCATCCCAGCATCATTCTCTGGAGCATCGGCAACGAGGTGGATTACGCGAACGATCCGTTTTCCGACCCAGTGCTGGGCCAAAATTATCGCCCGGAAAATCCGCCGGCCACGGACTTGCTGAAATGCGCCGCACCGCTGGTCGCCGCCGTGAAATCGCTGGATCGCACGCGGCCGGTCACCGCCGCGCTCGCCACGGTGGCGATGTCCGACGCCGTCGGTTTGCCGGAACTGCTGGATGCCGTCGGCTACAATTATCAGGAAGCGCGCTATGCCGCCGACCACGCGAAATTTCCGAAGCGGATGATTTACGGCAGCGAGAATGGTCAGCAATACGGTGCGTGGCAGGCGGTGGCCACGAATAAGTTTATCGCCGGCCAGTTCCTGTGGACGGGCATTGATTATCTCGGCGAGGCGCGCCCCTGGCCGAACCGCGCCAGCGGTGCCGGACTGCTCGACCTATGCGGTTTCAAGAAGCCGGTCGGCTGGTTCCGCCAAAGCCGGTGGAGCGATGAACCGATGGTTTATCTGTGCGCGGCGGACGCCGATGCGCCGACCAACCCCGCCGGCGGCCGGCGCGGTTTCAGCGGCGTGGAAAGCTGGAACTGGCCGTCGAACTCGACCATTAACGTCCGTTGTTTCGCCAACTGCCCGGAAGTCACCCTGTCGCTAAACGGCAAAATAATCGGCACCCAAAAAAGTTCCGAAGCCGTGGCCGGCGTTTTGACCTGGCAGATCCCGTTTGAACCGGGAACGCTCAAGGCGACCGGTCGCGCCCAGGGCGGGGAAACCTGCGAATTTGTTTTGCAGACCGCCGGTGTGCCCAGCCGGATCGAACTGCTGCCGGACACGATACCGCTGCGCGCCGACGGCAAGGATGTCGCCCAGATTGAATTCCAGATTGAGGATGCGGAAGGCGTGCGCGTGCCGGACGCGGACACCGAGGTGAAGTTCACTTTGACCGGCCCGGCCAGAATCATCGGCCTCGGCAACGGCGACTTGGACAACAATGAAAACTGCCAGGGCGACACGCACCGCGCGTTTCAGGGGCATGGTCTGGCGATCGTGCAGGCGATGACGACCACCAACACCAGCGCCAACAAACTGGTCTTGCAGGCGACCGCGCCCGGTCTTGAACCCGCGCGGGTGACCTTGGTAAGTCACTAAAAAAACCGGCGCTCCACGAAGGCACCCTCCACAGTTTGGGGGATTGCGTTTTTGTCACCTTTGCCGGATGCTGCGCGTCCATTCCCCGAATGAAATCCACAAAAATTCACCCGCTGGCGCTTGCCCTCGTGCTGCTGGCCGGCAACGCGTTTGCGGCCGACGCCCGGCTGACCGAAAACTTTGATGCCGGCTGGCGCTTTCTGAAAGCCGATGCGCCGGGCGCGGAACAAAGCCAGTTCACCGACGCCGGGTGGCGCCAGCTGGATCTGCCGCATGACTGGAGCATCGAAGGCCCGTTCGCGGAAACCAACCTCACCGGCTGCGCCGGGGCGTTTCTGCCCAGCGGCGTCGGCTGGTACCGGAAACATTTCACGCTGCCGCAAACTCTTTCCGACCGGAGCGTGGCCGTTGAGTTCGACGGCGTGATGCAGAACAGCGATGTCTGGATCAATGGCTTTCATCTTGGCCACCGGCCGTATGGCTACGTCAGCTTCAGCTACGAACTGACCGGGCATTTGAATGTTGGCGGCGACAATGTCCTCGCCGTCCGCGCGGACAATTCGGTGCAGCCGGCGTCGCGCTGGTATTCGGGCGCGGGCATTTACCGGCACGTCCGGCTGGTCGCGACCGATCCGGTGCACATTGCGGAAAACGGCATCTTCGTCAGCACGCCGGAAGTTTCGGCGGCGGCGGCGACGGTGCAGGTGGCCACCGGCGTCACCAACGAATCGGCGGCGCCGCGCGAGATCTCCGTGCAGTCCACGCTGCTCGCGCCGGACGGTGAAACGGTGGCGGCGATTGAATCCAGCCAGAGCGTCGCCAGCGGCGCGGCGGCGAACGTCAGCCAGCAAATCCTCTTTGCCCAGCCGCAGCTGTGGAATCTCGACGACCCGAAGCTTTATCGGCTCGTCAGCGAAGTGCGCGCCGACGGGAAGGTTCTGGACGAGCAGACCACCACCTTTGGCATCCGCGATGCGCATTTTGAAGCCGCCACCGGTTTCTGGCTGAACGGAAAAAATCTGAAAATCAAAGGCGCGTGTCTGCACATTGACGGCGGCGCGTTTGGCTCGGCGGTGCCGCTGGGCCTTTGGGAACAGCGGCTGGCGGCCTTGAAAAAACTCGGGGTCAACGCCATTCGCACCGCGCACAATCCGCCCGCACCGGAGTTTCTGGACTTGTGCGACCGCCTGGGTTTGCTGGTGATGGACGAAATGTTCGACTGCTGGATGGTGGGCAAAGAGGGCTTGGACGGCGTGGCGCTGGCCGACTATCACTTGTATTTCAACGAGTGGTCGCAGGCGGACGAGCGCGACACGATTCGCCGCGACCGCAATCATCCGAGCATCATCATTTACAGCGTCGGCAATGAAATTCACGACACGCCGCAGCAGGAGCTGGCGAAGCGGATTCTCAAGGGACTGGTCGAAGTCGCGCACGCAGCCGATCCGACGCGGCCGGTGACGCAGGCATTGTTCCGCCCGAACGCCAGCCACGATTACGACGACGGCTTGGCGGACCTGCTGGACGTGGTCGGGCAGAATTACCGGGAAAAGGAAATCCTGGCGGCGCATGAGCAGAAGCCGTCGCGCAAAATCCTGGGCACGGAAAACACCCATGTCCGCGAGCAATGGATCGCCCTGCGCGACCATGCGGCCTACGCGGGGCAGTTTTTGTGGACCGGCGTGGATTATCTTGGCGAGTCGCGCCGCTGGCCGGTGATCGCCTCCGGTTCGGGGCTTTTGGACCGCACCGGCGCATTGAAGCCGGTGGGCTACGAGCGGCTAAGCTGGTGGACCGACGCGCCGATGGTGCGCGTCGTGCGCCGCACGACCAAGGCCGATGCCAATTCCGACCCCGCCGGCACGAACGCCGCCGACCGCCGGCCGCAAGTGTTGTATGCCGATTGGACGCCGGACAATCTGCAGCCGCACGCCGAAAATGTGGAAATTTATTCCAACGCCAAGGAGGTGGAATTGTTGCTGAACGGCAAATCGCTGGGCGTCAAACCGCTCAATGCCGACGCCTCGCCGCGCAACTGGAACGTGCCGTTCGCGACGGGAGCGCTAAAAGCGGTCGCGCGCAACGCCGGCAAAATCGTGGCCACCGACGAGCTGCAAACCGCCGGCAAACCGGCCCGAATCGAGTTGACCACGGAGACCAAAAAACTGTCGCCCGGCTGGGATCCGATCGCCATCGTGCGCGCCAGAATTGTGGATGCAAAAGGCATGGCGGTTCCGCACGCAAAAGATCTGGTGTCGTTCAAAATTTCCGGGCCGGGCGTCATCGTCGCCGTGGACAATGCGGATAATTCCAGCCACGCGCCGTTTCAGGCCACCGCGCACCCGGCCTTTCGGGGCGAATGTGTCGCGTATGTGAAGGCGACCGCAACGTCCGGGAAGATTCGGGTGACCGCCACCGCTGCCGGGTTGGCCGCCGGCGCCGTCAAAATCAAGGCGGCTAGCGAATCAATGCCATGAACCAGCGCAGGCTGAAATCACCATGAAAGGTTGCGCCACAATTCTGGCGGCGGTTCTGTTTTGCGGCGTGGCGGAAAGCCTTTCGCGGGCGGCGGAATTTGCCTTCGGTGCGGACATGTCGTTTCTGAAGCAGGCCGAGGAGCAGGGAACGGTTTTCAAGGATGGCACGAATGCCGCGCCCGGCCTGCAGATTTTCCACAATCACGGCTACAACTGGATTCGCCTCCGCCTCTTCGTCGAACCGGTCGGCGGCAACCTGCCAAACGACCTGGCGTACACGCTCGCCGAAGCCAAGGCTGCGAAGCAGCTCGGCTATAAATTTCTGCTCGACCTACATTACGCCAGTTCGTGGGCCGATCCCGGCAAACAGCCGACGCCGGCAGCGTGGCAGGAGCTGACGCACCGAGCGCGGGTGAAAAAAGTTTTTGGCTACACGCGCGACACGATTGCCGCGTTCCGCGCCGCCGGCGTTTTGCCGGACATGGTGCAGGTGGGCAACGAAATCAGCCACGGAATCTTGTGGCCGGACGGCAAGCTGCCGGAGAACTGGGATCGGTTTGCGGATTACCTCCGCGCCGGCATCAAAGGCGTGGCCGCCGGGAGCGGCGATTCGCCGCGCCCGAAAATCATGCTCCACCTGGACCAGGGCGGCAGCGTCGCCAAAACCAAATACTTTCTGGAGCGGTTGAACCGTTACAAAATTGCCTGCGACGCGCTTGGTTTTTCCTATTATCCGTGGTGGCACGGATCGCTGATGGATTTGCGCGAGAACCTGGCCTTTGCTGCCGGCGAATATCACAAGGACGTCTTCGTCGTCGAGACGGCTTACCACTGGCGGCCGGCGGGAGAAACAAGCGACCGGGCGGAACCGTTTCCGGAGACCCCGGCCGGCCAGCGCGATTTTCTGGACGAGGTGGCGCGGGTGGTGATGAACACGCCGGACAACCGCGGCCAGGGAGTTTTCTGGTGGGAACCGGCGGTGGCCGGCCACGGCGGCCTGGTCTCCCGCAGCTTTTTCGATGAAAATGGAAACTCGCTGCCCATCATTTCCGTCTTTGACAAAGACACACGACCGGTGCCGAAAACAATTTTGAATTCAAACCAACTAAAATGAAAACCAACTCGTTCCCCAGTCGCCTGCCAGCATTTGCCGTAGCGCTCGCGTCGGCCATGGTGGCGTGGCCCTGCGCTGCGCAAAACAACAACCCGATGGCCGAAGGCGGCAATTCCGATGGCTACGACATGGCACCGGAGACGACGCTGGCCGTGGTCAATGCCGCCGTCGCCATGATTCCGACGGCGCTGCCGCCGGGGCTGTTCCAGCCGACGTGGGATTCGCTCAAGGAAAACTACCGGGTGCCGGCGTGGTTCAACGGCGCCAAGTTCGGCCTGTTCATGCACTGGGGGCTTTACTCCGTGCCGGCGCACGGCAGCGAATGGTATGAGAAGCATATGTATGTGAATGGCGGCATCGGCCAATGGCACGTTGACCACTTCGGCCCGCAGGACAAATTCGGCTACAAGGATTTCATCCCGCTGTTCACGCAGTCGAATTTCAACGCCGGCGCGTGGGCGGATCTCTTCAAAAAATCCGGTGCGAAATTCGTTGTGCCGACGGCGGAGCATCACGAAAACTTTGCGCTGTGGGACAGCCAGGTGACGCCGTTCAACGCCGTGAACATGGGGCCGCACCGCGACTTGATCGGCGAATTGTCGAAGGCCGTGCGGAAACAGGGCTTAAAATTCGGCGTGTCCAACCACGGCATCGAAAATTTTCAATTCATCAATCCGCCGGCTGACATGGCCGAAAAAATGAAGGCCGAGCACGCGGATCTTTACGATCCGAAGTGGGCGGATTTTTACAACGTCGCCGACCGCAGCGACGCCGCGTGCGAACGCTTCCTGACCAACTGGTATGCGCGCAACGTCGAGCTGATCGACAAATACCAGCCGGATATGCTGTGGTTCGACAACGGCGTGGACCAGCGCTACCTCGATCCGCTGAAGCTGCGCGTCGCCGCCTACTATTACAACCGCGCGAAAGAATGGGGCAAGGAAGTTTCGTTGAGCACCAAGAAAGCCGCCTATTCGCCCACTGGCAAAAACACGGAGACGATCGGCTCGATCATTGATTTTGAAAAAATCGGCGGCCGTTCGCCGTCGGGCATCCGCACCGGCGCCTGGCAGGTGGACGAACCCATCGGCAGCACCTGGGGCTACACGGCCGGCGAGCGCATTACCGGCCCGGCATCCATCATTTCCAAGCTCGTGGACACCGTCAGCAAAAACGGCACGCTGCTGCTCAACCTTTCGCCCAAGGCGGACGGCACGTTTCCGCCGGAGATTCCCGCCACGCTGCTGGAAATCGGCCGCTGGCTTGGCGTAAACGGCGAGGCGATTTACGACACGCATAACTGGGTCAAGTTTAGCGATGGCGGCGGCCGCGGCGGCCCGAACATCCGATTCACCGTCAAGGGCGACGCGCTTTATGCGATCATCGTGGGCAACTGGCCGGGCGCGGAAGTCATCATCACCTCGCTGGCCGAGAGCAAGGCGCCGGAAGGCAAAATTGACAGCGTCACGATGCTCGGCAGCGACGGCAATTTGGAATTCACGCAGGACGCCGCCGGATTGAAAGTGAAACTGCCCGCCGCCGCGCCGTGCAAATACGCCTACGTCCTGAAAATCACCGGCCTGAAAATGAATCCGCCGACGTCGACGGAATCCGGTAATCCGCAGTTGCCAGCGGGCGTCAGCGAAAAATAAGTTTTCAAATGAATCCAATGAATTCATCGGTCAACCCGATTTTCTTTCTCGCGCTGGTTTTGAGCGGCGGTTTGCTGCCGGTCAGCCTTCGCGCGCAAACGAACACTGAATCAGCGCTTCCGCCAACGGACATTCTGGCGCGCACGGCGCGGGTGGAAAATGTCCCGGCCAATCCGAAGCTGCCGTCGCTGTTTCTCATTGGCGACTCCACCGTGCGCAACGGCCGCGGTCGCGGCGACGGCGGTCAGTGGGGCTGGGGCGACGAACTCGCGGCGTTTTTCAACACCAGCAAAATCAACGTCGTCAACCGCGCGATGGGCGGCACCACCGACCGCACGTACTATCGCGACCTATGGCCACGGGTGCTGGCGCTGCTCAAGCCCGGCGATTTTGTCATCATGCAGTTCGGCACCAACGGCGGGGAGATCAACGACGCCGCCCGCGCCCGGGGCGTCCTCAAAGGCAGCGGCGACGAAACGCAGGCCATCACGAATGTCATCACAAAGAAATTCGAAGTCGTCCATACCTTCGGCTGGTATGAAAAACAGATCATCGCGGAAGCGCGGGCCAAGGGCGCGACGCCGCTGGTTTGTTCGTTGATTCCGCGCAACGGCTGGAAGGCCGGACGCGTGGCGCGGCGCGGCGCGGGCGACGTCGGCGGCTGGGCGGGGCAGGCCGCCAGCGCTGAAAACGCACCGTTCATTGATCTTAACGAAATCGTCGCGCGCCAGTATGAGACCTTCGGACCCGCGAAGGTGGACACCCTGTTTATCGCCGGAGCCGGGCCGCACACGAGCCTGTCCGGGGCGCAGACCAACGCCATTTGCGTGGTCTCCGGCCTGAAAGGATTGAAGCAAAATCCACTGGCAAAATACTTTTCAAAGAACGCCAAAGCCATAAGACCCGCCGACTTGAGCCAGCCCGCGCCCGCGCCGTTGTTGCCCGCGCCGGACAAAATTGAAAAGGAATAGTTCCATGAACCCACGCCTTGCCGTCATTGCTCTGTTTTGCGTTTGCGCCGCCGGATGGCTGCGCGCCGCCGAGGACGAGCGCCCGGTGGTGGACGCCGCGAAGGTGCCGGTGGAAAAAATCGCCAACGCCGCGCTGCCGACGTTTCACATCGTCGGCGACTCGACGGTGCGCAGCGGCGGCGGCTCCGGCAATTGGGGCTGGGGCGAACGCCTCGCGCCGTACTTCGACTTGAACCGGATCAACCTCGTCAACCAAGCCATCGCCGGGCGCAGCGCGCGGACGTTTTTCACCGAGGGCCGCTGGCAGAAAGTCGTGGACACGCTCAAGCCGGGTGATTACGTCATCATCCAGTTTGGCACCAACGACGGAGGAAAAATCGGCGATCCGGCGAATAAGAACCGCGCCGACCTGCCCGGCACCGGCGCTGAAACCGTGGCGGACACCAAGCCCGACGGCACCAAGGAAATCGTCCACACCTTTGGCTGGTATATGGCGCGATTTGCCGACGAAGCGCACGCCCGGGGCGCGACCGCCATTCTGGTCTCAGCCATTCCGCACAAGGACAGTTGGGAAAAGCGCCGTGACTTTGCCAGCTTCGCCAAGTGGGACGCGGAAGTCGCCCCGGCCCACGGCGCGCTTTTCGTTGATCTGACGATGGTCATCACGGACGCCTACAAAAAAGTTGGCGCAGAAAAAGTGGCGACCTTCTTCTCGGACGCCCGCACGCACACGACCGACACCGGGGCGCAGTTCAACGCGGCCTGCGTTGTCGCCGGGCTGGAAAGCCTGCCGGGCAATCCGCTCGGAAAATTTCTTTCGGAAAAAGGAAAAGCCGTTGTTCCTTACCAGCCGTCCGTCGAAACCGTATCAACCAACTCAACAATAAAACCATCCCAGCCATGAAAATGACCCCGCGATTCTCCACCCCCATTCTGGCCGCCGCCATTCTGGCCGCCGGCAGCGCCAGGGTGTGCGCGCAGACCGGCTACAAATTTGATTTCAGCCGCGAGGCCAGGGCCGGCTGGACGCAAGTTTCGCCGACGAATTTTTATGCCGACGCCGCCGGCTACGGCTTTGAGCCGAAGGCGGAAATCAGCGGGGGCAGTTCCGCCACGAGCGAGCGGCCGTTTTATTTTTCCGCCAAACTACCGGAAGGCAATTACCGGGTGACGGCGGTGCTTGGTGGCGACGCCGAAGCCACCGTGACGGTGAAAGCCGAGTTGCGCCGGCTGATGCTGGAAAAAATCCAGGCGCCGGCCGGCAAATCTGAAACGCGCACGTTCATCGTGAACCTGCGCACGCCGAAAATTTCCGAGAACAATCATGTGCATCTGAAGGATCGTGAAATGACCGGCGAAATCTGGGCCTGGGACGACAAGCTGACGCTGGAATTCAACGGCGCGCATCCGAGCGTGCGCTCGCTGGTCATTGAACCGGCGGACGTGCCGACGGTTTTTCTGATGGGCGATTCGACGGTGTGCGACCAGTCCGGCGAGCCGTGGAACAGCTGGGGCCAGATGCTGCCGCGCTTTCTCAAGCCGGACGTGGCCGTGGCCAACCATGCCGAATCCGGCGAGACCGTCGGCGATTCGCTGCGCGCCCAGCGGTTTGAAAAAATCTTCAGCTTGATGAAGAAAGGCGATTACCTGTTCGTCCAGTTCGGCCATAATGACATGAAGGAAAAAAACGCCGACTCGCTGGCGAACTACAAAGCCAACCTGAAAAAAGTGGTGGAGCGCACGCGTTCGCTGGGCGGCACGCCGGTGCTGGTGGCCCCGATGGAACGCAAAGGTGGCGTGAAGGAACCCACGCTCAAAGGTTATCCCGACGCCTTGCGCGCGGCGGCGAAGGAGGAAAATTGCGCGTTGATTGACCTGAACGCCATGAGCCTGGTTTTCTACCGCGCCCTCGGCGACGATCTGGGCAAGGCGTTTCAAGACCAGACGCACCACAACAATTACGGCAGCTACGAACTGGCGAAGTGCATCGTGGAAGGCATCAAGCAGGCCAAGCTGCCGCTGGCCCAATCCATCGTGGACGATTTCGGTGATTTTGACCCGGCCAAACCGGATGACGTGAACCGGTTTGAAATGGCGGTCAGCCCGACGGTGGCCAAGGAAAAGCCGCTGGGGAATTGATTTGAAAATCTGCGGTAGCACCCGCCTCCGGCGGGCTGCAATCCGGCGTGCCGCCGAATTGCGGCGGGGCGCACCGCTTTGGATTGCACGAACGAATTTATTCCAAACCTCGCCTCACAGTTTCGGGCGGGACGCCCAAAACTACCCGCGAGACGCGGGTGCTACATTATTCCGCCGACAACGGCGTCAGCGTGACCGGGCCGAGCAGGCCGCAATCGGTCAGCGGCCAGTTGGCGGCGTCGAACGGCTGGTAATTGATGTCCACGAGGTTGATGTCGCGGAAAACTTTCCACTTCACGCCACGCCGGTCGAGGTCGCGGATGCGGTTGGCGGTGACGCTGGTGACTTCCACTTCAAGCGTGTTGCCGGCGGGTTTCAGGTTGTCCACCACCACGCGGAACGGCGGCGTGATGAGCGTGCCGTAATCCTTGCCGTTCACGCGCACCCGGGCGCTCTGGCGCACGTCGCCGAGATTGAGTTGAAAATGCGTAGCAGCGACGCTCTCGTCGCTGGTTTTTCCTTTGATCGAATCTTTGCCGGTCGAACTGGCGACGGGGGCGTCGCCTGCACCTTTCGGCGACGAGGCGTCGCCGCCACCGGGCGCGTCAAACGTGATCTGATATTTTGCGGTGCCGGCGAAGGCTTGGCTGTTCGTGTCCGGGAACGTCGTCCACGAGGCGAGCTTGGCGGTTTGGAAATCCGCCGGCAGCGCCGGGCCACCTTCGAGAAATTTTATATTCCACGCGTCGGTAATTTCAACCGGCTGGCCGTTGGTTTGCCAATAATTCCAAGCCGGGCCTACGACCATTTTGTCGGCGAAGAGGCGGAGAATCACGGATTCGCCAGCGGCGAGTTGGAGGTGAACCTCGATTGAGTTTGCGGCGCTCTGCCGAGTCGCCGCTACGCCGGTTGCGCCGGTCATCGGATTGAGTATGACAAGTGATTTTGCGTCGCGACCAAGCGTAATCCAGCCATTGAAATTATTCGTTCCACGATTGGCGACGAAATAATTCCAGCCACCTTCGGATGAACGACGGATGAAAGAGAGGCCGGTCAGGGTCAATGGTTCGGATTTGATTCTTGCATGATTTAACTGGAATTGGTCACCGCCATTAAATAAAACCTGTCCGCTTCCAATTTTTTTTACACTGCCGCCGATGCCAGATTCCATGGCGTCCGCTGAAACAAGGTGGGAAAGCTTCTTAAATTCCGCGCGCTGCTGTTCCAAATCATTTTCACCAGAAACATCCACCGGCAAATCATTTTCAAAAATCACCGTCGCGCCGTTTTCCGCGAGCGCGAGCAGCTGTTTGAAAGTTCCCAGCGGCATAAATTTGCATTCTGGCACGATGATGACTTTGTAATTTCCGCCGGGCATTTGGATTTTTCCATCCGCAACTTTCGCCGTTTTCAACTGCGCGTCGGAAACGTAGTCGAAGGCGTAGCCGCGATTCCACAATTCGTGCGCGGTCTTGCCGATGCCTTGCTGCTCGAACCAGCCCTGCGCCTCGACGCGGAGTTGCGGGAGCATCTGGTCGCCGGGCTGCATCCAGAAATCTTCAATCGGCCAGTAGAGCAAAATGTCGTTGTCGGATTGGCCGGATTGCAAAACGGATTGCACGCGCGCGATATAGGCGTTGACGGCGGGTGCGTCGTGCCAGATGGAATTGCGCGGATTCATTTCCGTTGAAGCGTAAAAATGCCAGCCCGGCCAGCCGGCTTCGTCAGGCGAATAGCAGCAGCCGTGATAAAAAACGTGGTTGATGCCGGCGAGAAAAAGATCGTCCATGAGATACTTCACGTCGGAAATTTTTTCGGTGAAATGTTCCTCGAGCCAGGTGCCGCTTTCGGAAGAAACCAGGTTGCCGCCTTTGGTGTGCGCGGCGGACGACGCGAATTTCGAAACAAGAATGTTGCGGTGCTTGCTGAAAAATTCCGTTTCGGGAATGTCGGCGGTGGCATAAAGGTCCAGCCAGTTGGCCGGCGAACCGTGCGCCTGATAGCGCGTGATAAAGCCTTCGTCGTGCGCCCATTTCGTCCATGCCGGCATGGATTCCTCGGCCATGATTTCAGAAACGGTCTGGCGGTAGTCGCACAAAACGCGCGCCCGATGATCAGGCGAGGCTTGCGGCGCGAGGCTTGCAGCGTCAGGAAACAGCGCGGGCAGCTCGTCTTGCAATTGGTAGCCGCGCCGCTTTTCAAATTCGGCGAAGAAATTCGGCGACCAGTCGGATTTGTATTCGTAGGAATCAACAAACTGGGCGCGTGGTTTCGGGCCAGTGTAACCGGCAAAGGCGGTGGTGAACGGTTTTAGGAAATCGTCCATCGCGGGCGGATAAATCAGGTTGAGCATCCAGCCTTCGCCGCCGGGTGCGGGGCGTTTTACTTTCTGGCCGGAAGGTTTTTGCGAGATGGCATAGACGGTCGAATGGGGTGACGAGGCCCCATCGCCTTTTCCCGGAGCGCCGGCGACGGGGGCGTAGCTGCCACTTTTCGGTGACGCGGCGTCGCCGCTGCGCGCGGGCGCAGTCCAATCCACTTCGCCGTTCGTGGAAATCAGGTCGGTGAGTTCAACGGCTTTTCCTTCCGGCGAAAAGGCGACCAGCGCCTGCGTGGACTCGCGGCTGAATTTTTGTTTCAGCTTTTCACCGGCAGCGATTTCAAATGTTTTCACGACCACGCTGGCGTTCGCATCCTGATCGGTCACTTGCGGCCCGCCGAAACACCAGCCGGTGCCGGTGGTCATGTCCACGCCCATGCCGAGCCGGTGCGCTTCGCTAACGGCCCAGCCCATCATTTCCATCCATTCGGGTGAGAGATAGTTGAGGTATTTCGCTTCAAAACCTTTTGCCCCGTAAATCGGGATGATGTGGATGCCGCCCAGCCCGGCGTCGTGATAACGCTGCAATTCCTTCGTCAGATTCGTTTTGTCCACGGCGCTGCCCATCCACCAGTTGAACGCCCACGGCTTGGTCTGTGCGGTGATGGGCGGCCAGGCCAACGCATCCTCGGCGGCGCGGGAGCCGGTGGAGGTCAAAAACAAGGCCGCGCCGAGGGCGCACAGAAGCTTGCCGCTGGAATTCATCCACAGATTAGACACCAGTTCCAATTTTCCGGGCAAGCGCAGAATGAAACCATTTCTAGCGAGGTGTTTCCGACGGCACCGAACCGTTGCCGGATAAATTGAAACTTGACCTGCGCCGGCGTTGCTTAACAATCTTACGAATCATTTCACCTCCAAAACCATGATTACACCTGTTCAATCCACCAGTAGTTCCGGCGCCAAAGGCGGCAGCCTGTTTGTCACGCCCGATGGCAGAAACCTCTTCGTCACCTTTGTGCTCGTCACGTCGTTGTTCCTGTTGTGGGGTTTCTGCAACGGCATGATTGACATCCTGAACAAGCATTTTCAGGACTCGCTGCACATCAACAAGCAGCAATCCGGCCTCGTGCAATCAGCCAATTATCTGGCTTATTTTTTGATGGCGATTCCCGCCGGCCTGATCGCGCGGAAGTTCGGCTACAAAGGCGGCATCCTCGTCGGCTTGACGCTGATTGCGGCGGGCGCCTTCTGGTTCATCCCGGCGGTCAGCATCGGTGAATACTGGGCGTTTCTGCTCGGCCTGTTTGTCATCGCCGCGGGCATGACCTGCTTGGAAACCATCGCCAATCCCTACGCCACCGTGCTGGGGGCTCCGGAAAGCGGCGCGACGCGCATCAACATCGCCCAGACCATCAACGGCGGCGGCTGGATGCTCGGCCCGATTGTCGGCGGCTATTTTGTTTTCGGGGGCGATGAGGCCGCCAAAACCGCAACCGACACTGCCGCCGCGGCCACCAACGCCGTCACCAGCGTGGTTGCCACGGTCTCCACCAACTCGGCGGTGGTCGCCACCGCCACGGCCACCAACGCCAACGCCGGCCTGGCCACGCCTTACATGGGCATCGGCATCTTTGTGGCCGTTCTGCTGGTCATCTTCGCCGCGTCCAAGGTGCCGGATTTGCACGCCGAGGATGAAAGCAAAAAATCCGCCGACCAGAAGGACAGCCTGAAACCCTCGGGCGGACAACTGGCGGGCATCGGTCTCACGCTGGCGATTGTGGTTGGCCTGCTCTATTTCTTCATCGCGCCGATTCTGGGCTTGATCTGGACACTGTTGAACATGCCACCGGCCTTGTTTGAGCCGACCAAATACGGTCTGCTGGTGGCCGCCTATATCGCCGGGTTCCTACTGGTTTCCAAAAACTGGGATTTGTTCCGGCGCAAACATTTTACCTTTGGCATCGCCACGCAATTTCTTTATGTCGCGGCGCAGACAGGCATTTTCAGCTTCTGCGTCAATTACATCCTGGAGAACGATCCCGGCGTGACCAAGCTGCAAGCCTCCCATTGGCTCGGCGCGATTGGTTTTGGTTTGTTCATGTTCGGCCGCTTCTGCGGCAGCGTGGTCATCAGCCAGTTCAAGCCCAACCTCGTGCTGGCGGCCTATGCCGTCATCAACATCGCCCTGACGGCGGTGTGCATGCTGGGCGGCAAGCTGGGCCTGTATGCCATGTTCGGCACATTCTTTTTCATGTCGGTGATGTTCCCGACCATCTTTGCGCTCGGTATCCGCGGCCTTGGCGACTACACCAAGCTCGGCTCGTCGCTGATCGTCATGTCCATTGTCGGCGGGGCGATTGCCGCGCCGTTCATGGGCCACATCGCCGACACCCATTCGATGCGCACCGGCTTCGTGGTGCCGCTCGTGTGTTTTGTGCTCATCGCGATTTACGGAGCCGTCTGGCAGAAGCTGGAAACCAAGGACATCGCCGCCTGATGTTTTAGAGCCGCCGAATTGCTCACCACCGCCGGAACGAAACCCGTTCCGGCGGTTTTTTATTTCTCATCGCGGGGAAGACAAATTCAATGGCTGAAGAATTTCTGCCACATCTCCGGTCCGTTCTGCCAGAAGATGATCGCCACACCCATCAGCGCGCCGCCAGCCATCACGCCGGAGGCGACGGGGAAGGTGAATTCCTCCGCCTTGGCCGGCGACTTTTTCTGGAACCACCACGAGATGACCGCGCCCAGGAAAAACAGCAAGCCGTAATACCATTGGAAAATCCACGCCAGCCCGAAGCCGGACGCGGACGGCAGATATTTTTCCTGCTTCGGCCACAGCACCGGCAAAATCGTGAACCCAATTCCCACCACGCCGCCGACAATGATGCTCCAGATTTTCAACGGCGCGAGCGCCTCAAAACCTTTGCTCAACGCCCGCGCCACGGCGGCCCAGGTTTGCGCGGCGGGCGCGGGAAACTGGTCGGAGCCGAGCACTTCCGGCCGGTTGACGACGAGCGTGAACGCCAGCACGCTGACGAGCGTGCCGATGAAAATGCCCGCGAACTGCGCGAGAAATTGTTTGCGCGGATTCGCGCCGAGCAGGTAGCCGCTTTTCAAATCCACCAGCAGGTCGGCGGAGGAGCCAGCCGCGCCGGCGGTGATGTTGGCGCTCATCAGATTCACGTTCATGTTGCCGGGATTGAGCGCGCCGAAGGTGAGCTGTGTGACCTTGCCCATCGGCCCGATGGGCGTGGTGTCCGTCTCGCCGGTGACGCGGCAGGCCACGAGCGCGAGCGCAAACGACATCACCACGGCCAGCGCGCTCTGCCAATACGGCATGCCGAACGACGCGTGCGCCAGCAACGCCAGCGCGACGAGCGAAACCAATTGTCCGATGGCGAACCACGTCATCGGCGTCTCAATGGCGTCCATTTCACCGGGCATTTTTGACTTGGACGAAAACATTTTGCCCAGGTCCGCGAAGGCGCGCAGCGAGAGGCGCCATTTCAAAATCAGATCCGTCAGGCTGGCGAACACCATGCAGGCCACGCCCGGCCAGAGCGACCATTGCACGCATTCGCGGAAGCCGCCGTGCGTGATCAGCCCGGCGTGCTGCAACGCCGGCACAAAACCCATCCAGCACACGATGCTGCCGAAGAGGATGCTGAGGCACACGCGCATGCCCATGATCGCGCCGGACGCGATGAAAATCGGCTCCCAGCTGAACATCACCGTGCGGCCCACCCACGCCGGGCCGAAGACGATGGCGTTGAGCTTGGTGCAAAGCGTGTCGCTGGAAAACGCCGCGAGCTTGGGGATGACGGCAAAACCGTCGTGAATAAAATTGTCAATCGCCGCGAGCACACCCGCGAGGCCGAGCGCCTTGGCCGCGCGCATTCCTTTCTGGCCGTGCGAGTGGAGCGCACGCAAGGTTTCCGCCGCCGCCACGCCGCTGGGAAAACGGAGCTGCTCGATGTTGATCATTTGTTTTTTCATCGGGATGGCCATCGTCACGCCGAGGATCGCCAGAAAAAAAACCCACGCGAACGTCAGCGGCAGCGGGAGCGCGTGGCCGTTCAACATAATGAACGCCGCAAAAGCGGAAATGAGCGTGCCGCCGGTGGACATGCCCGCCGAGCTGGCGGTGGATTGCATGCAATTGTTTTCCAAAACGGTCATCGGCGTTTTGGCGAGGCCGATTTTCACAAACGTCGTCCAGATGGCGTAGGACAAGATGCACGAGGTGATCGCCACGCCCATGCCCCAGCCGGATTTCAGGCCGATGTAAAGATTGGTCAGCGAAAGAATTCCGCCCAGCACCGAACCCATCAGGATCGCGCGCCAGGTGAGCTGTTTCATGGAATCGCCGCGCCCGCGATACACCTGCTCAAACCATTGCCGCTCGATCTCCTCCGGCGTGCCGGCAAATTTTTTCAACGGCAGATCGAAATCCTCGGCGGGTTTCCCCGCGCGGTTGGTTGACGGGCTGGAATCCAAACTCATGCGGCGTCATCGTGGAAAATCAGCGCCAGCCGGGCGAGCCTTTTTTAAAAAAATAGTGGCACCGGCGTCTCGCCGGTGATTTTTTGTTTCAGCCGAAACCCACAGGCGAGACGCCGGGGCCGCTTTACCCCAAAGTCGCGGCATATTTTCGCGTGAGCGCCGAAAGGTCGGCGACGACGGATTTGTATTTCGGGTCGGCGGCCAGGTTTTTCAACTCGTCCGGATCGTGCGGGTCCAGCAGCATTGCGCCATTCGCGCCGTCCGGGCCGAACTCGGCGTAGCGCCATTGTTTCGTGCGCACCGCCGTGCCGTGAATCGTTTTGCCGTCTTCGCTCCAAATGCTGAAAGCCGGCTTGTCCCATTTTGCCGCCGGCTTTTTCAGCAGCGGCGCCAAGCTTTCGCCTTCGATTTCATTTTGCGGCGGCAGGCCGCACAATTCCACCAGCGTCGGGTAAAGGTCCAGCGACTCGACGATGCGGGAGCAGCTTTCACCATTGCCCCTCGAGCTGGGCGCGGAAATGATTAGCGGCACGCGCGTGCCCATTTCAAACAACGAACCGGCCTTGGACCATTTACCTTTTTCGCCGAGCTGGTAGCCGTGGTCGGCGACGAAAACGATGATCGTGTTTTCGCGAAGGCCCAGCCGGTCAAGTTCGGCGAGGACGCGGCCGAGGTTCCAATCGGCCCAAGAAATCGAGGCGAGATAGGCGCGGATGACTTCGCGCGCCTCGGCTTCACTCGCACCGCGGCCGATGAACAAATCGGCGTTGCGCTTGCGGATGGCCGCGCTGGGAAAGCCTGGCGGCACCGTCGGCCACGCGGCGAAATCCGGCGGCAGCTTGATTTTGTCCACGTCGTAGAGATCAAAAAATTTCTGCGGCGCGGTCGGCGGGCTGTGCGGTTTCACAAAGCCGCACGCGATGAAAAATGCCTGGTCCTTGTATTTGCGCAAATTTTCAATCGTGCGATCAGCGGTGTGATAATCGCCATGGCCCTCGCCGTTGCCGTCGAGCACGACGATGCGGTCGGAATACGCGGCGCGGGCGTTGTCGGCGGGCAACGGCGGCAGCACGCCGTCCGGCGGCGGAATTTGCGCGCGGGAAATTTCCCGGTTATGTCCGACCGCCGGACCGCTGCCGTCGTCCGTCGGGCCGCCGGCATCGCTGGTTTCGCTCCATGATTTGGCGTCATCAATGCCGCCGTGATAAATTTTCCCGGCGCGCACGGTGACGTAGCCGTTGTCCTTGAACAACTGCGGCAGCGTGGTCCAGTCGGGATGCGCAGTGCGAAAATTCGTGCGATTGCCGAGCACGCTGGTCTTGGTCGGTTTGCGCCCGGTGAGCAGCGACGCGCGCGAGGGATTACAGAGCGGGAACTGGCAATAATTCCGGTCAAACCGCACGCCGGACTTTGCGAGTGCGTCGAGGTTCGGCGTCTTCGCGCCAAATCGGCTGCCGTAACAGCCGATTTCCACGCGCATGTCGTCGGCCATGAGGAACAGCACGTTCGGTTTCCGGGCTGGCTTGGCAATTTCCGCCGGCAGCGCGCCGGGCAGCGAGGCGGCGGCGGCGGCGCCCGCAACCGTTCCCAAAAAATCGCGGCGCGTCCAGGGGGTTGGCTTGGTCATGGGAAAAATCTAGCAGCGCGGGCAACGATGGCAAGATTCGGGCATCGCCATTGCTGCGAATGACGGCGGGGCGCGTTGAAGAACAAGCAGTGTCGCACGAAGACGGCGAAGTTAGCGAAGGCGGAAAAGTATAAATTCCTTCGCGACCTTCGCCGCCTTCGCGCGACATTCATTAAAATATTGCCCCACGCTGCGGCAAGCACGGTTTGCGTTAAGCCGGCAGAAAAATTATCTTTCAGTCGCTTGAGCCAGACGCCCATCACTGACGCCGGACGCCCGTTTCATCTGCTGACGAAACCGGTCGGCCCGATCTGCAATCTCGACTGCAAATACTGCTTCTATCTCGAAAAGGAAAAATTGTATCCCGGTGAAACCGAGTGGCGCATGAGCGACGCGGTGCTGACGGAATACATCCGCCAATACATCCGCAGCCAGCCAACGGCGGAAATCCATTTCGCGTGGCAGGGCGGCGAACCGACGTTGCTGGGCGTGGATTTTTTCCGCAAAGTCGTCGCGTTGCAGCACCAATTTGCGGATGGCAAAACCGTGGCCAACGCCATCCAGACGAACGGCACTTTGCTGGATAATGAATGGTGCGAATTTCTGGCGGCCAACAAATTTCTCGTCGGCCTTTCGATTGACGGCCCGGCGGAGCTGCACGACCGGTATCGCGTGGACAAGCGACAACAGCCGACTTTCGCCGCCGTGATGCGCGGTTTGGAATTACTCAAGCAACACGGCGTGGAATTCAACACCCTCACGGTGGTGAACCGGGCGAATTCGCAAAAGCCGCTGGAGGTTTACCGTTTTCTCAAAGGCATCGGCAGCCAGTTTATGCAGTTCATTCCGCTGGTGGAACGCGCGGCGCCGGTGGAAATGAGAACGGCGGGCTACGATTTTGCCGCGCCGCCGCAGAGTGGCGGCGACGCCCGCGGCGCGGACCGTCAACTGGCGCCGGGGGCGCCGCCGCTACCAGTCACGCCGTGGAGCGTCGAGGCGGAGCAATATGGGATTTTTCTCTGCGCGATTTTCGACGAGTGGGTGCGGCGCGATGTGGGCACGACGTTTGTGCAGTTGTTCGACGTGGCGCTGGGCAACTGGATGGGGCTTGGCTCGTCACTTTGCGTTTTCGCGGAGAAATGCGGCGCGGCGCTGGCCATTGAGCATAACGGCGATGTCTTCAGCTGTGATCATTATGTTTATCCGCGCTGGAAGCTCGGCAACGTGATGAACCAAAACCTCGGCGCGATGGTGAATTCGCCGCCGCAGATAAAATTTGGCAATGACAAGTCGGATTCGCTGCCAAAATTCTGCCGCGAGTGCGAAGTGCGTTTTGCCTGCAACGGCGAATGCCCCAAACACCGTTTCATTCAGACGCCGGATGGCGAGGCCGGATTGAATTATCTCTGCGCCGGCTACAAAAAGTTTTTCAACCACGTTGATCCGCACCTGAAAACCATGGCGCGGCTGCTGGAAAATAATCGGGCTCCGGCGGAAATCATGGCGCTGCGGGCAAACCAGGCACTGCGCTGAGTTTGGACGGCGCAGACAGGTCTTCCCGTTGAAAGCGGCGCCGGGTCGCCGCGCTCGCAAAGGCGCCACGCTTCCCGCCTTGTCCGCCGCCCTTTTTCTGCTATGCTCCGTGCCTTTGTGAGCATTGCCAAAGAAATCCAGCGGCGGCGCACGTTCGCCATCATTTCGCATCCGGACGCGGGTAAAACCACGTTGACGGAAAAGCTGCTGCTTTACGGCGGCGCGGTGCAGCTCGCCGGCTCCGTGACCGCGCGCAAAAACCAGCGCGCGACGACTTCCGACTGGATGGAGCTGGAAAAAAAGCGCGGCATCTCAATCAGCTCGACGGTGCTACAATTTGATTACGCCGGCTACCGCATCAATCTGCTGGACACGCCCGGCCACAAGGATTTTTCCGAGGACACATATCGCGTGCTGACCGCCGTGGACTCGGTGGTGATGGTGATTGATTCCGCGAAAGGCATCGAACCGCAGACGCGAAAACTTTTTGAGGTGTGCCGGCAGCGCGGCGTACCGATTTTCACATTCATGAACAAGTGCGACCGGCCGATGAAAAATCCGCTGGAGCTGCTGGACGAACTGGAACGCGTGCTGGGCATCGGCGCGTTTCCGGTGAACTGGCCGATCGGCAACGGCCCGGATTTCCAGGGCGTCTATGACCGGCAGACGAAAACGATGCATACCTTTGAGCGCGTGGTGGGCGGCAAGTATCGCGCGCCGGTGTCCGTCGGCGGCCTGCATGATCCGGCGGTGCGCGGCAATTTGAGCGAAGCCGATTTCCACAAGACGCTGGAAGAATTGGAAATGCTGGAGCACGCCGGCGAATTGTTTGACGATGCGGCCGTGCTGGCCGGCAAAACGACGCCGGTGTTTTTCGGCAGCGGCGTGAACAATTTCGGCGTGCAGCTGTTGCTCGACGGATTTTTGAAACATTCGCCCGCGCCAAAATCGCGCGTGATGGGCGGCATTGAAATATCGCCGGAGAACCCGGAATTTTCCGGTTTCATTTTCAAGATTCAGGCGAACATGGATCCGCGCCATCGCGACCGCATCGCGTTCATCCGCGTCTGCTCCGGCAAATTTGACCGCGACATGACGGTGCATCATTCGCGTTCCGAGAAAAAAGTCCGGCTCTCCAGCTCGCACAAACTATTTGGCAACGAGCGCGAGACCGTGGACGAGGCGTATCCGGGCGACGTCATCGGCCTCGTCGGCCACGACAGCTTTGGCATTGGCGACACGCTCACGACGGATCCCAAAATTCTTTACAAGGAAATCCCGCGTTTCACGCCGGAAGCCTTCAGCTACCTGCACAATCCCAATACCGGAAAATACAAACAATTCCGCCAGGGTTTGGACCAGCTGTTGCAGGAAGGCGTCATCCAGGCGTTGTATCTGCGCAATTCATCCATCAAAACGCCGCTGCTGGCCGCGGTCGGCCCGCTGCAATTCGAGGTGGTGCAATTTCGTCTCGAAAGCGAATACGGCGCGGAATCGCGCCTCGAACCCGCGCCGTGGAGCGTCGTCCGCTGGCTGCCAACGGACATCAAAGAAGATGAGCTCGACGCGCTGTCACTGCCCACCGGCGCCCGCATCGCCTACGACATCGGCAAAAATCCGGTCATTCTGTTTCAGAACGAGTGGTCGGCGAATTATTTTGGCGAGACGAACAAGCAATTTCCGCTCTCCGCTTTGCCGGTGCAGACGGCGCGGGAATGATGCTCAAGAGACGAATTTTGGCGCGAACACGGGGCCGAGCTGGTGTTTCTGAAGCAGTTCGCTGAATTTGGCGAGGGCGCGCTTCTCGTCCTCGCCGAGATGGAAGTGGATGTGCCACTCGAAATAATCGCGCCGGAAATCCGCGTCAAATTCCGTGCGCGTCTCGATGATGCTCTCCATCGTTTCCAGCCCAAAATGCTTCGCCTCCTTCAACTCGCGCCTGAGTTCGCGGTTTTCGATGCCGCGCCGCAGCGCCCAGACGGCATAGACGAACGGCAGTTGCGTCATTTCCAGCCACGCGGAGCCGAGGTCAAAAATTTCATGCGCGTGCGGGGCGCGCTGGAATTCAATCGCCCGGTCGCCGATGAGCAGGACAAAATCCTTGGCCACCGCGGCGGCGTAATTTTCCAGCGGCTTGAATTCCGGTTTCAGCCCGCGCTCGGCGAGCAGGACTTTCAGCAGGTTCACGCTGGTGAGCGAGGCGGTGTCGCAGAATATTTCCTGAACCTCGGCCAGCGGCTTTTGGTGCGCCAGCAGCACGCTGTAAACTTCGCCGAGCGACGCGATGGCCACGCCGTCGAGGATGTCATAGCGGTCGGTGAGCAAGACTTCGGTGACGCTGACGAGCGCGGCATCCAGCTCGTCGCGCCGGAGCATTTCAGCGAGCCTGGCGGGCGTGGCGAAAACAAGTTCGCTTTCCAGCCCGCGCGTGAGCGGGGCGGCGTTGAGATAATGCACGGAGCCGATGCGGAATTTGGTCGGGGTTTCCACTTTCGCGGAGCCTACAAAATACCGCGGCCGGAAACCAGCCTGCGAAGGATTGAAAAGTGTCGCGCGAAGGACGCGAAGCAGGCGAAGGAAAAACTTTCCGGCCGGCGCTTCCGGCGCGGCCTGCGCGCGACCCCCGGTCGTTTCGCGGCAGCGGACACGCGGGCAGAAGTTTAGTCGCCCAGGCAGATGCCGAGCGAGCGCGTGGCGTGGACAAAACCCTCGTCCAGCGGCACGGTGCGCAGCCGCCCGGTGGCCTCGGCGAGCGGCACGCTTTCGACAAATTTTCCGTTGTGGCAGACCATCCGGCCGAAGCGGCCTTCGGTGATCAGCTCCACGGCTTTCGCGCCGAACAACGTGCAGAGCACGCGGTCCATGAAGGTCGGGCTGCCGCCGCGCTGCAAGTGGCCGAGCACCATGGCGCGGGTTTCCTTGCCGGTGCGCTTCTCGATTTCCGCCGCGACGACCGCGCCGATGCCGCCGAGCCGCGCCTCGCGATTAAGTTCCTGCGCGTTGGTGATGGTATAATCGCCGCCCGCCGGCTTCGCGCCTTCGGCGGCGACGATGAGCGTAAAATGTTTTCCCTTTTTCTCGCGCGCCATGACCGCCGCGCAAACGGATTCGTAATGAAACGGAATTTCCGGAATCAAAATCACATCCGCGCCGCCGGCCAGGCCGGCGTAAATCGCAATCCAGCCGGCGTAACGGCCCATGACTTCGAGCACCATCACGCGGTTGTGGCTTTCGGCCGTGGTGTGCAGGCGGTCGAGCGCGTCGGTGGCGCAAGCCACGGCGGAATCGAAGCCGAAGGTGATCGTGGTCGCGGCGAGATCGTTGTCAATGGTCTTGGGCACGCCGACAATCGGGATGCCGGCCTCGTGCATCTGCTGTGCGATGGTCAGCGAGCCGTCGCCGCCGACGGAGACCAGCGCGGTAATCCCCAATTCCTCCATGCCGCGCTTGGTGGCGTCCATTAATTCCTTGGGCAACTGCCGCGTTTCGCCGTGGCCGGTCTTGGCGGAAAACTGGCCGCGATTGGCGGTGCCGAGAATGGTGCCGCCGCGCACGAGCAGGCCGTCGAGCGCCTTGTAATCCAGCAGGCGATAACTTTGCGGTGCCAGCAATCCGTCGTAGCCGCCGAGGATGCCGAGGGTTTCCCAGCCGCGTTTGGCGGCGGTTTTGGCGACGGCGCGGATCACGGCGTTCAAGCCGGGACAGTCGCCGCCACCGGTGACGATGCCAATTTTCATTTTCATTGGTATCGGCCGAATAGCTTGGCAAGTAAAGAGATTTATTAATCGGGCTGCGGCAAGAATTCCGATTTCAATCCTCCGGCTAATTTAAGGAACAGGCAGTCGGGTCTAGACTTTCCGCCCATTTATAGATGTAATGGCAGATATGATTCCGCGTGGCCCAAAACAATTGATCCGCCCGCTCGTGCAGAATCTGCACGGCTATGTGCCGGGCGAGCAGCCGAAAATCAAAGGCTTGATCAAGCTCAACACCAACGAAAATCCGTATCCGCCATCACCCAAAGCCCTGGCGGCTGTGACGGCGGCGGTGGACGAGCGGCTGCGGCTGTATCCCAATCCGACGGCGCAGGCGTTACGCGAAAAGCTGGCGAAGCTGCACCGCTGCCGGCCGGAAAACATCCTGGTCACCAACGGCTCGGACGAGGCGCTGGCGCTGGCGGTGCGGGCGTTCGTGGAGCCTAAAAAAAACATCAACACCCTGTTCGGCAAACAGGCGGACCGGTCGCGGACGCTCGTGCAGTATTTCACGCCGAGCTATTCGCTGTATCCGGTGCTGGCGGACATCCATGGCGCGGTGAAAAACCCGGTGCCGCTCAAGGCCGATTTTGAACTGCCGGGCATCAAAGAACTGAAGCGCGGCAAGCAGTGGGATTTCAATGCGGCGCTCACGCTGGTGACCACGCCCAACGCGCCCAGCGGCTGCGGCGCCAAAACCGCCGCGCTGGAAAAATTGTGCCGGGCGCAAAAAAACGTGGTGGTGCTGGACGAGGCGTATGCGGATTTTGCGGCGGAAAATGCGCTGCGGCTGGCGCTGGAACTGCCGAACGTGCTCGTGGCGCGGACGTTTTCCAAGGCCTATTCGCTATGCTTCCAGCGCGTCGGCTATCTGGTCGGCAACCCCGAATTCATCGCGGCGCTCGACAAGATCCGCGACAGCTACAACGTGAACGGCCTCGGGCAGATCGCCGCCGAGGCGACGCTGGACGACCTGGATTATTACCGCGCCAATTTTCAGAAGATCATCGCGACGCGCGAAAAGGTGGGCCGCGAACTGGCAGCGCTGGGTTTCCGCGTGCTGCCGAGCCAGGCGAATTTCATCCTGGTGAGGCCGCCGGGTTTTCCGGCCGAGGAATGGCTGGAAAAACTGCGCGCGGAAAAAATCCTCGTGCGGTGGTTCCCGGCCCCGGAGGTGAATCAATTTTTGCGCATCACCATCGGCACGCCGGCGGAAGCGGAAGCCTTGGTGCAAGCCGCGCGAAAGCTGGTAAAACCACCAGCGTAATACTGTTTTAATCCAGCCGGGCGGGGCGCCGCCAGGACCGAAAGCGAACCGGGCGTTGCGAGTGAAAATACTCGATGTTCAACGGCCCAAAGAACAGCTGGAGCGGTCTTAAACTTGGTGATCACAGCTTTTTGGGGCGGCTCGTCCTGAACAGCCATTGAATGACCAGCCCGACGATTAGGGCATAGTAAAATCCAATAAGAGTGTGTCTGAAAAAGAAACCCGGAGTGTTTTTGGGAGCGTGACCGCGAAATAAATGAACAAATCGCTTGATTTGACTGGCAGTTTTGGCGGCTTTCATTCGCGGTAGCGCCAGTGGGGCGATGAAAATCGCTACTTACTACACCAATCTTACCGACGCCCAATGGGCTTACCTCAAACCAATGCTCCCCAAACCTGCCAAACGTGGCCGCCCACCCAAGGATCGGCGACGCGTCCTTGACGCCATCCTGTATTTGGTCAAGTGCGGCTGTCCTTGGCGCTATCTGCCCGCCGACTTTCCCCATTGGAAGACCGTATATCATGTCTTCCGGCAATGGGTTCACAACCATCAATGGGCCATGCTCAACGATGTCCTGCGTATTCTCGTCCGAAAAACCCACGCCAAGCGCAGCCGCCCCACCGCCGCGATTCTGGACAGTTAAAGTGTCAAGTCCGCCGGCCATGGCGGAAACGTCGGGTATGACGCCGGCAAGCGGCTCAAAGGCCGCAAACGCCATCTGCTGGTGGACACTTTGGGGCTGGTGCTTGGCGTGGCTGTGACCCCGGCGAGCACCACCGAACACGCCGGCGCCCAATTGCTTTTGGGTCGGGTTCTGGGCTGGTTCACCTGGCTGTGCATCCTGTGGGTGGATGGTGGTTATACCGGCGAGATCTTTGCCCAATGGGTCAGGACCCTCCGCCCCAAACTGGCCGTCGCGGTCGTCAAACGTTCGGATGACCTGGCCGGCTTCAAAGTCTTGCTGCGCCGCTGGGTCGTGAAGCGCACCTTCGGCTGGTTGATGCGTCAGCGCAGACTCGTGCGTGATTACGAAACCACGGAGTCCAGCGCCGAGGCTTGGATTTATATCGCGATGATACGAATCCAACTCCGCCGCCTCGCTTGATTCCCCATCATTCATGATTTTTCAGACAAACTCTAAGCAAACGCTTCAGAATATCCCAAAAATCATTCATGCCAGCCGGTGCTGGAAGCCAACTGAATGGAAACACAACAAGCCAACAATCTCACGCTTCAGTAGCAGGTCTGCGGGCACAATCTTTCCGGTTTGCGCCTCCGAATAACTGTACAGAGATGAACAAAAAAGCCACACCGCGAATCCGGCTCCAAACGCGGCTCCACGCCTTATCAAAACCAGCCACGCTTTTGATGTTGGTGTAATACGCATAACGCTAGCTTGTGGCCGAACAAACAAGGCTGAGCCGCCGCCGCAAAAAAACATGGCACGTCAATCCGCCCACGCGTACCCCCAAAGCGAATTCGGCGGTTTGATGCTCCACGGTTTCATAATCGGTTTGAGGGATAAAACACTAGCTCTGTGACAACTGTGGCAGCAAGCAAACAAATAGAAACTGCAACGGCACCGCGACTCACGCGCCCGGTCGCCGAGCCCAACCCAAAGTGCGGACCAAGTCCGTGCCACAACCAAAAACCAACTGGCGCGGTGATGCTGCCAAAGAGGATAAGCTCCCATTGCGCTGCGCCGTGGTGAATCAACGTGCCGCCATCGCCGCCGCGCCCGAATGAATCCACAATCAAATACAGGCCGTTGGCGATGAGGCAGAATCCGGCGAAGAACCGGAACAAGTAAAGACCGGGAGAGCGGAGCCGGCGCGCAGCGATCAGGCAGAGAACCGGGACCAATTCGCCCAAAGTCGGGCCGCCCCAGGCCACTAACAGCGGATGCGGATTGCGAGCGTATGATGTCCATGAAATCTGGAAGGGGTGCAAAATCATAAGGCATACCGAACCACCCGTAAGCCACGCCGTCAGCGCATGGCCAAACTCATGCACCACCATGAAAGCCAACCACGAAAAGGCACTGAACGAAACGATCAAAAGAATCTGAAAACAACGATCCATATGCAGGCATCAGTTTAAAAATCAGGTCTGAGCTCTAATGCATCAAGTATAATTGTTTCACTTTTTTACAAAGCCAGGTCATTGCACCCCGACACGATAGAAGAATGTAGTGCCGTTTGTGGCGGTGGTATCGGTGAAACTGGTTGTGCCGGCTTGACCGGTGAGATTGCTCTGGATGGAGAAAAATGCCGGTGACATTGCAAAGTTGGTGCTGCGCTGCAGATAATAGGTCCGGTTGTTGACACTTTGCCAGGTCACCGTCATGCCGGAAACCGTGTTGGTCGGAGCCAACAGCCTCAGGACGGAGGCGGGATTGGTGGGGTTCAACCCGGCGATCCATTTCTGCCAGTTGTTCATGCCTGTGCAATCGGAATCCACATAATCCACCGAGCCATCCTCGGGCAATCCGTATTGGCCGAGCCAGATGATGAAGGGTTCGACACTGACGCCTTGAAACTCGGAGGCGCCAACATCCACCGTGTTGCCAAAATGCGCGGCCGGCCATCAAAGTCCGTGGCGCCAGGCGCAAAAGCATTGTTACCGGCATTAATGCAAGGGGAATTGCTTTGCTGATGATACGCATCCACAAATATGGGGGCAGTCGTGAAATTACCAGGGCCGGAAGGCAGCGGAGTTGTGCAACAATAGGCTGCGCCATAGAAATAACCGTTGTTGGGATAGTTGTTGTAGATAATGCTATTGGTTACATAGCAAAAATTAGCTCCGCCTAGGCTGTTGTTAAGCGTGACGGTGCAATTGTTAAGCGTGCTCTCATTTGCGGCGTGTCCATTATAGGTTGACTGAATAATGCAATTGTTCAAAACATCATGGACCGAGCTATCGCCTCCATTCCACATGAGCCAGCATCCATTCAGCGTGCTGCCATAGCTGCCATAATTTCTATTGCTACTAATTATGCAGTTGAACGCAGTGTTTGAATATATCCCGCCACCAAACGCCCAGGCCAAGTTATTTGTGTATAGACAACCGCGGCTGTTTCCCCAAGCCGAGCCGCCACCAAAATAAGAAGCGTAGTTTTGCTGCACGGTGCAATTGGTGATGTTTGAGAAAAATGAACCTCCGCCAAAATTGTTCGCCGAATTGTTGGTAAGCAGGCAACTGCTGGCATTGGCGTAAAAAATGGCTCCGCCATTGTTGGTTGCGGTATTGCTGGTCAGAATGCAATTATAAAGTGCATTCGAGCAGGAACCGCCGCCGTTTCCCGCCAAGTTGTTGGAGACCGTGCAGCCCGCCAGGATGCCATACAGCGCGCCGCCACCGTAGCCGTTCGTGGCTGTGTTGCCGGACAACAGGCAGTTTGTCAGGGAACAATAATATGCGCCGCCGCCGCTTTTTTTTGCCGCATTGCCTGCCAGCGTACAATTGATAAGTATGTTGGAACTGGCACCGGCGCCAAAGTTGGCAGTGTTGGCCATCAAAAGACAGCCGGTCAAAAACCCTCCCGAAGTGCCGCCGCCGCTGGTGCTGGCAACATTGTTTGACACGATGCAGTTTGCCAGCGTGCTAAAAGCGGTTCCACCGCCATAACGGGAAACTTGGTTGGCATAAATCAAACAGTTTGTCAAAGTGCCGGAATAGGCACCACCGCCATAATAGGCCGCAACATTTCTGTTAATGACGCAATCGGCGATTAGTGTATTGGTTGATTCGCTCCAAACGCCGCCCCCTGATTGCGATTGATAAATGTCGCCCGACACACCCGATGCCCCATTGGTCAGAGTAAAACCCATTAACGTGGCACCGTTGGTCATATAGACACAACGCACGGCATTCGCTGAAATTGTCCAATTTCCAAGAATCGAAGTTGCGGCCGGTCCGTTTAGGCTTTCCACCGCGACGGGATTGTTAATGACCACGCGGTTGGTCAGTGCATCATAAACGACGCGCCCACCCGTCCGGTAAACCCCATTGGAAACGACAACGGGTTCCCCCAAGTTAGCGACATCAATCGCGTCCTGAATATTGGTCGCTGCCGTCAACCAATTGGTGTAGGGAGCCGTCGGATCTTGGCCGGCCAAACTAACAAAATGCGCAATGCCGGAAAACTGATCTTCATAAGCTCCAAGGTCCACGTTGCCGCCGATTATGCGGGGATTGCCGTCCAAATCAGAAACGGTTGACACGAATGAATTATCACCGGCGTCGATACAGGGAGAACCAATTTGAAGATGATAGTCGCCAAAAGCTGCGGCCATTATACCCGGCATGTTGGTGATACATCCAAAAAGATGAAATTCTGGAGCACAGCAGTTGCTGATTGAACTCGTGGCAAAATTATAAACATTGCTGCCATATGGAGCGGTGTTGAAATAGATGATGCAATTTCTAAATATGCCAGCATAGACGCCGCCATCGCCTGTATAAACGCCACCACCTAATGTGGCTTGATTGTTCACAACCGTGCAGTTCACCAACGCCACCGGGTCATACGCTCCGCCGCCAGAGGAAGCTAAATTGCCAGCCAGCACGCAATTGGTCATGCAACAATAAGAAACTCCACCACCCGCACCACTACCAGTATTGCCGGCGATAATACAATCAATGTAGGTTCCTGAAAAACCACCGGCTGCGCCGTTTCCGCCACTATTTGAATTTCCCACGATGACACAATTGGAAACAATTGCCGTGGTTGAACCGCAGCAAACACCGCCACCGACGGTAAGAAATGCTGAACCATTCGTCAGAATGAACCCACTCAAGGTTGCACCACTGATCAAATAGACGCACCGCACGGAACTGTTGCCATTGATAATTCCTGGCACTTGATCCCATATTTCCCAAATAAACTTCACAAACAGGAGTTAGCGACATACAATAAAGCCGCATAAACAAAGGCTTTCCCCTATGTCCAACCAACAAAAAACGGCGAATCCAACGGGTGCGGTCAAAAAAACGGCTCTGCGGATGGTTTTCGATAGTCGTTTGAAGCTGGAGTTTCACGGTTCCAAGATCACGTCTGATGCTGGATTGCTGGTCTATCGGGAACTGGATGCGACACTTGGTCTGACCGATCTTGGTGAAAATCTGCTGAACGATTGGCGGACGGGCAAGAACACACAACACTCGCTGGTCGCGCTCATGCGGCAGTCCATCTTCAGTCGGCTGGCAGGTTACGAAGACACTAATGATGCCGAACGGCTCGCGGTAGATCCCACCATGCGGCAAGTAGTTGGTGGGCGAGCCACGGAACACACAGCGGCCTCTACCAGCCAGATGGGACGGTTCGAGACCGAAGTGTTGACCCAGCCGAGCAACCTGAAGGCGTTGACAAATATGTCAGGCAAATGGATTGACCGGCTACGGGAACGCCAGCCGATGCGGGAACTCATTTTGGACATGGATAGTTCGGTGAGCGAGACCTATGGCGAGCAGGAAGGAACAGCGTTCAACGGACATTTCGGTTGCACCTGCTACCATCCGCTGTTTTGCTTCAATCAGTTTGGCGATGTGGAGCAGTCCCTGCTGCGCGATGGCAATGTGCATAGTGCCAAGGATTGGCGGGCGGTGCTGGAACCGGTAGTGGCACGCTGTCAAGGTCGAAACATTCCGCGTTATTTTCGGGCCGATGCCGCCTTTGCCAACCCGGAACTTTATGAGTATCTGGAAGCCGAGGGTTTCGAGTATGCCATCCGTCTGCCAGCCAATGATGCGTTGTTGCGGGACATTGAGCCGCTGCTGACCCGACCGGTGGGGCGTCCTTCAAACACGCCGGTGGTGTGGTATGCCGGCTTTTTGTATCAGGCCAAGAGTTGGGATCGCGCCCGGCGCGTGGTGGCCAAAGTAGAGTGGCACAGCGGCGAACTGTTCCCGCGCGTCGGGTTTATCGTAACCAATTTAACCCGGCCTGCCAAACAGGTGGTGCGGTTTTACAATCAGCGGGGCACGGCGGAGCAATGGATCAAGGAAGGCAAGAACGCCGTCAAATGGACAAGGCTGTCCTGTCATGACTTTGTGGATAATCAAGTGCGGCTGCACCTGTTCGTGCTGGCTTACAATCTGGGCAACTTCCTGCGGCAGGCGGTGCTGCCCCCAGCGGTGCGTCACTGGACGTTGACGACGTTGCGGGAGAAACTGATCAAGATCGGGGCGAAGGTGGTTCGCCATTCCCGGAAGATCATCTTCCAGATGGCGGAAGTGGCGGTGCCGAGAGAGTTGTTCCAGACGATTTTGGAACGGATTGGACGGCTGAGACTACCTGCTGTGGCCACTGGATGAAGGAAAACCGGATGAAACCATCACTCAATACAGGTGAATTGTGTTCGCCTCCGGCTCACGAAGCGTGTTGGGGCGTGAAAGTCCGTGCCGAACAAGGCTGCGACTCTGAAAAACCTGTTTTTGGCGTTAAAAAATGCCTTGAAATGCCAAGAGACGAGCGGATAATCCGTAAAGCGACCGGAAAAACTCAATTTGAACCATGAACATTAACTCAAATGGGAAATCCCGGTTGATAACCTCTGATGATAGTCGCCGCCGGGCCGTTAACGCTTTGCAAGGTTATGGCTTTGGTCACTGAAACCCGGTTGGAATTGCCGCTCGTCCACGTCTGTCCGGTCTGGTAAATGCCGTTGGTGACCAATACCAAATCGCCTGCCGACGCCACATTCACGGCATCCTGAATGTTCGCCGCCGCTGTGCCCCAGCTTGTGAACGGCGAAACCGGCACTGCATTGTTGACATTCACATAATAAGTCGCCGCCCCGGTGGGAATCGTGGCGAGCAACGTTAAGACAGTCAAGGCCGGCAGGAGTTTCATGGTTTCATTTTCTGTTTCAATTTGGCGTTGCCACGTTTTGGTGGACCTGAATCAAGTGATTATGTGAGCCGGGGAAACCCTCATGAAAACTAAACCCGCCATCACCCGATACAAACGCTACTCAAAATATATTGTCAATTTGATTACATCCGTTTGAAAATATTTGTCGAGTTCTACGCCCGTCTTCAGAAAATGACAAGCTTTATTCACTGCGGGAAAGCTTTTCTTCTTTATGACGACAAAATCGCCCATGACTGCCATGTCATAGCCAAACGCTGGCGCGACGTTTGGGCCCTGCCGGAAAGCGAATACTCTGGCGCGCTGGCCTCGGCTTCGTCGTCCACTCCTATTTGCAGGCGACGAGGTGATGAAGCTCATTTCAATTGCAGAGCGGTGGTTGTGGATTGCGGATGTTTCAGAATGAGCCTCCTCACGTCGGCTGCTACAATATTCATGGGCCGAAGATCATCCACATCCTGAACCGGCTGCCTCGGGGACAAAACCCACTCGCACCGACCAGCTTTGATAATCCACTACGCGCAAATGAGATTAAGATTCATGATGGCATCCGGCCACAGTTTCTGCTAGAAAGCCCGGCGTGTATTTGGAGTTTTATGGATTGAAGCAGTCGCCGTTCGACATCACGCCGAACCCGCGCTTTCTTTTTCACAGCACCAAACACCGCGAGGCGTTCAACCATCTGCTCTACGGCATCCGCGAGCGCAAGGGCTTTGTGCAACTCACCGGCGAAGTTGGCGCGGGTAAAACCACCTTGTGCCGCGCGCTGCTGGAACATCTCGACGGCCATTATTCCACCGCGCTGATCATGAACCCGGTGCTAAATGGCGATGAATTGATGAGGGCCATCGCCACGGAATACGGGCTGAACGTCAAGGGGCTGGACCGGATGGAAACGCTGGCGGCCATCAGCGATTTTTTGCTGAAGCAGACTTTGGCCGGCAAGGAAACGGTTTTGATCGTGGACGAGGCGCAGAATCTGACGGTGGAACTGCTCGAACAGGTGCGGCTGATTTCCAACATTGAGACGGACGACCGCAAGCTGCTGCAGATTGTGCTGATGGGCCAGCCGGAATTGCGCGACCGGCTGAACAGCCACCAGCTGCGGCAACTGCGCCAGCGCATTACCGTTCGTTATCATCTGAATCCGTTGACGCGGAACGAAGTCAGCCAGTATATTCATCACCGGCTGGCTTTGGCCGGCTCGCGCGGGGTGCCGACCTTTACGGCGCCGGCCATCTGGCGCGTATTTGGTTACAGCCAGGGCATTCCGCGCCTCGTCAACGCGATTTGTGACAAAGCCCTGCTTGCAGGGTTTGTGGAACGCAGTTACCGGATTAATTACCGTATGGTCGGACGCGCCATCCGGGAACTGGAAGGAGACATTCACGCATGAGTTTGATCAACGATGCCCTAAAGCAGGCCCGCAAAGCGCCGCCGCGCAACACGCCCAGCGCGCTGCCGCCACTGCAGCCGATTGCCGACGAAGCCTCGCCGGTCGCCGCGTGGCTGGTGCCGGCCGTTGTGATTCTCCTGATTGTCGCCGCGATTTTCTTCATCGGCTGGGCGGTGGCGCACCACACCGTGCGCGACATCGTCGCCGCGCCGGACACCAACGCATCAATCCAGGCCGCCGCGATTTCACTGCCGGTCGTCACGCCGCGGCCGGTGGAAGCGCCCCCGCCGCTGAACCCGCCGGACGCGCCCCGGTTGCAGGGAATTTTTTATTCGGCCACGGCACCATCCGCCATCGTGGACGGCAAAACGGTTCGTCCTGGCGACCAGTTCGGGCAGTATCGCGTAAAGGCCATTTCCAAATTCACCGTGACGCTCATCGGACCGGACCATAAGGAAATCCAGATCGGCATGGACAACTGACCGATGCCGGCGCGAAAAATTCTTGCCCGATCACCCACGGCGGCCCGCGTAGCGCCGTTTGTCCTCTTCGTGCTGCTCACCGCCGCGCAGGGCAAATGCGGGCCGGCCTCGGCCTACTGGTTTTACCTTGCCAAAACACTCGCCGGCCTGTGGCTCATTCTGGAAATCCGTCCGCTCGTCGCGGAAATGCGCTGGGCATTTAGCTGGGAAGCGGTGGCGGTGGGCGTGGGTATTTTTGCGGTGTGGGTCGGCATCAATGGCGAATGGACGACGCAGGATTCCTTGTGGGTCAAACTTGGCGTTGCGCACCCGCCGGCCAAACCGGCGTGGCCGTGGAATCCTAATGCCCAATTCGGCACCGGCTCCGCGCTGGCGTGGTTCTTCGTGGCGGTGCGGATTTTCGGCTCCACGTTGGTTGTGCCGCCGCTGGAGGAGATTTTCTACCGCTCATTTTTGTATCGCTACATCGCCAGCCAGAATTTTTTGTCCGTGCCGCTGAACCGGTTTTTGCCGCTGCCGTTTTTGGCGACGGCGGCGGTCTTCGGACTTTCGCACAATGAATGGCTGGCGGGCATTGTGTGCGGCGCGGCGTATCAATGGCTGGTGTTGCGGAAGAACCGGGTCGGCGATGCCATGACGGCGCATGCCATCACGAATTTTCTGCTCGGCGCCTGGGTCGTCGGGCGCGGCGCGTGGAATTTTTGGTAGGCCGGAATGGATTGGCCCGAGCCGTCCGCCGCCGGCAAACGAGTCGTGGACATTCCCCGCTTTATCGCCGACAATGAGGGGGTTCCCGCCTGAAGTGCCGGATCACGGTATCGTTTTCGCCCTCATTTTTATGATCAAAAAACCAGTCGCCAAGCCGGTGGCCACACCGGCGCCGGACAAGGAGACCGAACCGCAGCGGTTCGACCGCATCCTGGCCCGCGCCGAATTCAAACCGCTCAAGGCCGTGTTCGACCATCTGGGCGCGGACACGCCGGCCAAGGTGGCGGCGCTGATCACGACCAATACCTACCAGATGTTTCTTGGCAAGCTGGGCTTTCGCGTGGAGGTGGTGAAGCAGATTCACGAGCAGGATTGTTATTCCCGCCTCGGCCCGGCCGGCGGCATCCGCGCCGTGGTGCCGCTGCACGACACGGCCACCTACAGCACGCTCGTAACGCTGGTGAATTACAACGCCACAATCACCACCACGCCCAAGGCGGTTGACTACTACGACCACCAGTTGACCGAATTCAAAATCCAGCTGATGAACCGCTCCGGCAACGCCGGGTGAGCCATCGGCGCGGGCGCGCTACCAGGCCCGCGCGTATTGATCTGGCGGCGTGAGCTGGTGGCCGAGCGTCCGCGCCGCGTGAACCGGCCAATACGGATCGCGCAATAACTGGCGCCCGAGCAGCACCACATCCGCCTGACCGTGGCGCACGATGTCGTCCGCCGGCTTCGGCTCGGTGATGAAGCCCACCGCGGCCGTAGCGATGTTTGCCCCCTGCCGGACTTTTTCCGCGAACGGCACTTGATAACCCGGCGCGACGGTGATCTTCGCATCCGGCACCACGCCGCCGGAACTGCAATCGATCAAATCCACGCCTTCGGTTTTCAACTGTTGCGCCAGCGCGATGCTGTCTTCGATTTGCCAGCCGCCTTCCTTCCAGTCAATCACCGAGAGGCGCACCGCCAGCGGCAGATGGTCCGGCCAGATTTTTCGGACGGCGCGGGTGGTGTCGAGGAGGAAGCGGATGCGGTTTTCAAAACTGCCGCCATATTGATCCGTGCGATGGTTGGCGAGCGGCGAAAGAAATTCGTTGAACAGATAACCGTGCGCCGCGTGCAGTTCCAGCCATTCAAAGCCGGCGGTCAAGGCGCGTTGCGCGGTCGCGACAAAATCATTTTGCACGCGCGCGATGTCCGCTGCGGTCATGGCGCCGGGAATTTTCGGCAGGTCGCCGCCGAAGGGAATCGCACTGGGCGCAAGCGTTGGCCAGCCGCCCTGGTCCGCGGACAAATGCGCGCCGCCGTGCCAGGGCAGGGCGGCGGAAGCCTTCCGGCCCGCGTGGGCGATTTGGATGCCGGCCACCGCGCCGTGCTGCTTCACAAAGCGGGCGACACGCGCCAGCGGTTCGATCTGGTTTTCGTTCCAAAGACCTAGGCAGCCCGGCGTGATGCGGCCTTCCGGCGCGACGCCGGTGGCCTCGACCATGACGAGGCCGGCGCCGCCGACCGCGCGCGAGCCAAGGTGGACAAAATGCCAGTCGTTCGCCGCGCCATCCACCGCCGAATACTGGCACATGGGCGACACCCCAATGCGGTTGCGCAGCGTGATGGAACGGACGGTGAACGGTTGAAACAGGTGCGGAACCGAAACGGGATTATTTTCCATGGTGCGGACAAAATAGGCTGGAACGACGAAAGTGCAAGCGAGACGCGGTGGTTCCAGCGGTCATGGTCCGCCGGTGGCCGTCCGCAAGACTACCATGGGCGCATGAGGTCGGGCCGGGCTTTGCGGATTTCGCGGGCGCTGGGTTTCCGGTCGGCAACGGGCAAACCTTCGTTGGCGGCGGCAGCTTGTTTTGCTTCCGCTTGGATCGCCGTCAGCGCCTCGTCAATCACGCCGAGCAATTCCTGCCGGCCCTGTTCGGCCGTGGCGGAACAGGTGAACACCGCCGGCAACTGTTTGAACCAGCCGCCGATGCTGTCCGTGAACGCCCGGATGTTCGCCTGCACGATGGCGGGCGGCGACTTGTCGGTCTTGGTAAAAACGAGGACGAATGGCACGGCATTGCGGGTGAGCCATTCGATGAATTCCAAGTCTATTTCCTGCGGCGTCAGCTCGGAATCAATGAGGGCAAAGACCATGCAAAGATTGGTCCGACGTTTCAAATAATGCGACACCGCCGCGTTAAACCGCGCGCTGTCCTTCTTCGCGCCGGCGGCGAAACCGTAGCCTGGCAGGTCCACCAGCCGCCAGTTTTTGTTGATGGTGAAAATATTGATGAGCTTGGTAAAGCCCGGCGTGGGCGAGACGCGGGCCAAGCCGGCCTGGCCGGCGAGCAGGTTGAGCAGCGACGACTTGCCGACGTTCGAGCGGCCGATGAAGGCGAATTCCGGCAGCGACTCGTCCGGGCACGAAGCCAGGTCCGGCGCGCTGCAATCAAAAATGGCGGATGAAATGTTCACGGTGACAATCGGCTCATGATTATCGCAGCAAATCCGCCGCGCCGATACATCTGTTTTGAAAAACCCGCGCTATTCGCCGCCGTCCATGTGAAAATACATGGTTTGCAGCGCGATTTTTCCGGGGCCGGTGAAGCGGTTCCAGCAGATTTGGCCGGCGCTGGCGAACAAGCCGGTGGAAAGTTTTTGGAACATCGTTTGCATCTGCACCGAGCGATCCTTGTAAATCCAGCCGCCCGGCTCGATGTCAATCTGCTCGCCCGCCGCCAGCGTGACTTCGAACACATTGCCGAAGCCGTGCAGCCAGAGAATGCCGTCCCGGGCCGGACACGAAAACGTATCAATAAAAAATCCGGTGCCACCGAGGAGCATGTTCGCCGCGCCGCGCACGCGCGTGAAGGTGTATTCCACGTTGTCCGTAGCGGCGAGCCATTGATGCTCGCGCACGTCCACGCTCATGCCGGGCGAAAGGTGCAAGCCGAACACATGGCCCGCGCCGTCGCGGCTGAAGGCGATGCGGCCCGGCCCGCTGGCCCCGGTGAGCAGAAACGGCATCCCGGCGAGCATCCGTTTGAAGGCGCCTTTCATCGGGTGCAGCGCGATCTGCACTGCCGGGTCTTTCCAGAGCAAAATGTGATGCTCGAAATAAACGCCGGTCTGGCTCAATTCCAGATGCAGCGCCGGCACCAGTTCGCCTTCGATGTGGTAGGTGACGCCGCCGAAAGTTTCGTTTTGGACGTTGGTGGTGAGTTGGACGGGCACAGCCATGATTCTATTTGGTTGAGGTTGGAGTTCAGGGAAATTTGAACGCAGCTCCATCCCGGCGTCAAGAATATCCGCCGCCGCATAATGGCATAGTTTGAAAGGATTTTTGTTGGTCGCGCGAAGAACGCGAAGATAACCGGCGGAAAAAATCTTTTCCCTGCGCCACCTTCAAGCTCTTCCCGCGAAATATACCACTACCCGCAGCCGCCAATGCCACCGATGGCTGATGAGCTCAGTATTCCGTTTGTCTGGCTGTCATTGCTTGTGTATAGTGGGAGCGGTCGGATGGCGTGAATTTGTTTTCATTTTGATCCGCCACCCCGGCCGGTCAGCCGACAAGGAAGAAATGAATATTTTGCCCGCCATGCCCGCCATGCCCGCCAACCGGCAGCGATTTTTGCTGTGCCTCTGGGGCGCAGCCATTTTGCTGGTGGGCGGATTTGCCCGGGCGGACATCGTCGTCAAGTCGGCCACGGGAACTGATCTTTTTCACGGCGCCAGTTGGAGCGGTTCCGTGCCGGCCGCAGCAGATGTGGCCGCATGGAACACCAATTCCCTGGGCGCAGGTCTGACTTTGCAATCCGCATTGTCTTGGAGTGGTATCAGCGTGATTGATGCCTTGTCTGACATTGACGTTGCTGGCGCGGGTGCCATTCAACTCGGTGCGAACGGGGTTGATATGTCGGCTTCGGTGGTGAATATGTCGCTGGCCAACGCCATTGTTCTGGGCGCGAACCAAACTTGGAACGTGAACGCGAACGCAGCCTTGGTTGTTTCCGGTGCCATCAGCGGGTCGTGCCGCCTGGTCAAAAACGGTTTGGGCAACTTGACGCTTTCCGGCAATAATCCGATCACCGGAGTGACCACCGTCAACGGCGGCACTTTGGTGATCAGCGGACAGCTGCATTGGAATGAAAACTGGCAGCATCTGCCCGCCCTGACGGTCAACGTCGGCGGCACGGTGAAAGTCAGCAGCGGAAACGCCGGCAATTTTCTCGGCCAGTGCAATTTTGAAGCGACCAATAACACGATTGCCGGGGGAATTCTGCAATTTGACACCGCCGGGGGCACCGCTGAATCCATTGAACGCGCTTTTGCCATCGGCACTAACGGCGGCACTATCGCGGTGCTCAACCGCAATGCCACCCTGACCTTCGACTATTTCAGCGACCCCATGCAGTTTTCCGTGCCGGCGGCGGCCAGCCTAACTTTGTCCGGCGAGGGGAATGGCGTGATGAATAAAAACCTCAGCGGTTATGGCGGTCTCATCAAATCCGGTTCCGGAACCTGGACCATGAACGGAGCCAATAACTATGCCGGCCCGACCATCGTCAGCAACGGCACCCTCGTGGTCAATGGTTCACTTTGGAACGGTCCTTTGACCGTCATGGCGGGAGCAACGCTCGGCGGACCGGGCGGCATTCTTGGCAACCTGACTTTTCTGGCGGGCGCCCAGGCCCAATTCGCCATTGGCACTGTGGCACACTGGAGCGGCAGGGTGACGTTGAATAACAACCCCGTTCATCTGACCCTGACCAGCCAGGTGCCGCCGGGTAGCTACGTGCTGGCCACCTACAATGCGTCCGGCAGCACCGGCAGCTTCAATCACATTCCGGTGCTGGACAGCGGTTCTCTGACCAACGGATGCACGGCGCAGATCAAAACCGATCGCGGTCAAGTGAGCTTGATCGTTCGGCCGCCACCGGCACCGCAACTAGCCATCCTGGCCGTCAATGGTGGTTCCAACGCCGTCGCCGGCTTGGGCTTCAGCGTGATGGTGCAGGCTCAGGACACCAACGGCAACCCGTTGGCGGTGCCGGCAAACACGCCGGTGATTCTCAGTCTTGATTCCGGTTACGGAATGTTGGCCGGCAACCTTGCCGGCACCATCCCGGCGGGCAGCAGTTCAACGATCATGGGTGGCGTCACTTATTCCTTGGATGAGGGCGACGTGGTCATCACTGCCACCGACGCCAGCGGGAATCTGCTTCACGGAAACAGCAATCCATTTACGGTCAACCTCGGACCGCCGACGACGATCACGCTGACTTCGGACGGCGATTGGAGCGCGGCCCCGGAAACAACCTTGCCCAGTTCCTTTGTCGTGACTGTGACGGATGCCGGAGGAAATCCGGTGGCAGGAGCTGGCGTGACGTTTGCCGTCGTCACCACGCCCGCCGGTGCCACCGGGCAAGCTTTGAGCCTCACCCACGCGCTGACTGGAACCGATGGGAAAGCCGCCAGCAGCCTGACTCTCGGCGACAAACTGGGCGGTTACACCGTCACCGCCAGCCTGACCGGGCTGAATATAAATCCGGTGTTCATCACCGCCACCGCCGTCAACCGTGGGTGGACCCAGGTTTGGTCGGATGAATTTAACTATGACGGTTTGCCGGACAGCAACAAGTGGAACTACGAAAACGGATTTGTGCGCAATGGCGAAAGCCAGTATTACACCACCAACCGCATCCAAAATGCCTGCGTCACCAATGGCACCTTGATCATCACCGCCCGCCAAGAGGAGTATGTGCCGCCCGGCCAGTTTTCCCCGGTGGCAGATTACACTTCGGCCAGCCTGATCACCCTGGGCAAGGCGAGCTGGACTTACGGCCGGATGGAGATGCGCGCCAAAATGCCCTTGCCCTATGGCGGCGTCTGGACCGCCTTCTGGATGCAGGGAACAAATTTCCCCATGGTCGGCTGGCCGGTCTGCGGCGAAATTGACATCGCGGAGTATGTCAGTTGGAATCCCAATCCGCATGGCAACGCTTTCTGGGGCTACAACGGCGGCACGGTCGGCAACGGCCAGTTTTTCTCCACGCCCGCCAGCTATGCTGATTTTCACATCTACGCGATGGAATGGTCGCCGGCGCAAATCAACTTTTTTTACGACACCACCAATTACTATACCATTTACGTGGATGAGGCCGGTCAGGGGCCGGCCAATCCCTTCCGCAATCCCCAGTATCTCATGCTCAACTTTGCCCTGGGCGGGGCCTACGGCGGCACCATTTATGATGCCGGCCTGCCGCAGCAATACCTGATTGATTACGTCCGGGTTTATCAACAAATTCCGACCTGGACCGGCTCTGCCGGCGATGGCCTCTGGGGTTCCGCCGACAACTGGACCAACTCGCTGCCGCCGGCCAGCGGCGACGGCGTTGTTTTCGCCGGTGGCACCAACTTGAATTCACTGGTGAACAGCGCTTGCAGCCAGGCCGGGGTCACGTTTTACGAAACCGCCGGCAGCTATGTCATCGGTGCCACCAACGGCGGTATGCTCGTGCTCACCACAAATGGGATCAGCAACTACAGCCTCAACGGACAAACGTTCAACATGCCGCTGGTGCTGGCGGCGGACCAGCCGTTCAACACCGACCCGGGCGGATTGATCCTCAGCGGCGTCATTTCAGGAGACGGATTCGGCCTGGTCAAAACCGGCGGCGGCACACTGACGTTGCTCGGCGCGAATACTTACAGCGGCCGCACCACCATCGGTGCCGGCACCCTGGCATTGGGCGCGGGCGGCTCCTGGCTGACCTCCGGCATCAACCTCGCCGCCGGCGCGACCCTCGATGTGTCCGCCCTTGGCGATTTCACTTTCGGCAGCAACGTACCGTTGGTTGCCAGCGGCGACGGTGTGATTCTCGGCGTTTCGGCGGCGTGCCTGAATGGCGGTGTAACCAACCTCATTTGTATGAACGCCAATCCGATCAATCTCCTTTACGCCGGTGCCGGCCCGGCGCTTTATGTTTCGCAAGGTACGTTGTCGCTCGCCGGAAATGTTTTCACCATCAACACGGCCACCGGCACCTCGCTTCCGCCCGGCACTTACCCGGTGGTTCTGCAAGCCGCGGGCAATATCCGCAGCTCCGGCAGCTTTCCGCCCGTCAGCGGCAATGCCATTGGCCTTGGCCAGACCGGCCACTTGGTCGTCACCCGCAACACCGTGAACTTGGTGGTGACCACCGCCGCAATGATGTCCATCAGCATTCCTGTGATGAGCGGTGAACGGACGGTTCAGTTGAACTTTACAGGCATCAATCCAAACCTCAGCTATCGCGTCCAAGTCAATGACTCCCTGGCCACCACCAATTGGGCGACCCTGTTCACGAACGTGACGGGAACCAACGGCCTAGCCACCGTCATAGATGCGGCGGCCACCACCAACGCCCAGCGCTTCTACCGCCTGGTGACGCCTTGAGCCAGCCGGCCCAATGCCTGTGCGTTTGCGAGCGTCGTCCGCATTGCCCGCCAAACTGGAAAATCAGTTGCCAAACAAGTCCGGAAAACCAGCGGACACAAACCCTTATTGTTTGCGCGATGATGGCATCCTGGCAGTGACGATGTGTTAAGAATAAAGGAAAAAGTTGTCCCTCTGTCACCCATGACGGAACTGAGCCGGTTAAGCCACTGCCCAGCTCATGATCGCCTTCTGCACGTGCAGCCGGTTTTCGGCTTCCTCAAAAATCGTGCCGGCGTGAGCCTCCAGCGTTTCCTCGTCAATTTCCTTGCCGCGATACGCGGGCAGGCAGTGCATCACCAGCGCGTCGGGCTTGGCCAGTTTCACCAAGGCGGCGTTGATCTGGTAACCGGTTAGAATCGCGATACGCTCTTTCGCCTCGATTTCCTTGCCCATCGAAATCCACACGTCGGTGTAAAGCAAATCCGCGCCGTCGGCAGCGGCTGGGAGGTCGCTCGTTACGGAAATGTTTCCGCCCGATCGTTTCAACAGTTCCGGCGACGGCAGGTATTTTTCTGGTGACGCAATGCGCAGGTTAAAGCCGAGCTTGCTGGCCGCCCAGATCCACGAGTTCGCCACGTTGCACGCGCCGTCGCCGACGAACGCAACGGTTTTGCCCGCAATGGCACCGCGCTTTTCCTGAAACGTGAAAATGTCCGCGAGAATCTGGCACGGATGCTCTTCGTCGGTCAGCGCGTTGATGGTCGGGATGCCGGAAAATTTGGCGAACTCCTCGACGTCGTGCTGCGCAAACGTGCGGATGACCGCACCGTGAACCATCCGGCCCATGACACGCGCGGTATCCTTAATCGGCTCGCCGCGGCCGAGCTGGATGTCCACCGCGCTCAGAAACATCGGCAGTCCGCCCAGCTCGCGGATGCCGACTTCGAATGACAACCGGGTGCGCGTGGACTGCTTGGAAAACATCAGCGCCCATGTCTGGCCGGCGAGCGGTTGCGTTGGGTGCTGGCCGCGCTCGCGCTTGAACACGGCAGTGTCGCGCAGGATTTGGTCAAAGTCCGCGCGCGGCAAAGTTTCCAGTTTCAACAAATGTTTCATGACGGCAAAGCTTGGGAGACAACCGCCCAAAGGATATTATTTACCCGAATTGCGGCGTGCCGTCACTTTAATTTTGCGTGTAGCGGTGCGTCGGCAGACCGCCGCTCCTATTTTTAAGTTGGCGGCGCTCTGCCGTGTCGCCGCTATTTTTTCGCGGCGTTGGCGGCCTGCCAGAGATACCACGCGGCGGTAGTGGCGTGCGGCCGCCACCGGGCACCGAATTTGAGCAGGGCTTTGGGCTTGGGCAGATCGCGTTTTTTGTAGGTGACCCGGAAGCCGGTGCGCACGCCAAAATCATCGGCGGGCAAGACGTCTTCGCGGCCAAGCTGAAAAATCAACAGCATCTCCACTGTCCAGCGCCCCACGCCGCGCACCTCGGTGAGCCGTTCGATGATTTCGGCATCGGACAATTTCACGATTTGCCGCGAAGTCGGCACCGCGCCGGACAAAGTTTTTTCCGCGATGTCGCGAATGGCCCTGACTTTGGCGAAGGAAAATCCGCAGGCGCGCAATTGGTCGTCCGTCACGTTGGCCAAATCTTTGGCGCTGGGAAAACGTTTGCCGGGGAATAGTTTTTTGAAGCGCGCCAGGATGTTGCCGGCGGCCGTGGCATGGAGCTGCTGATGCGCGACGGCTTGCACGAGCGATTGAAAAGGCGAGCGCCAAGGCTCGTGTGCCAGTTTGCACGCGCCGACTTTGCGGATGAGCCGGCGCATCACCGGGTCCACGGCGGACAAATGTTTCAGCGCGGCGGCGTTCACGCAAGCGACTTGACGATCTCCTCGATTTTCGCGATGCCTTCGTCGGCTTCCTGCGGCTTCAAATTCAAGGATGGCAGCAGGCGGACAATCTGCGTGCCGGCGGGAATCGTCAGCACGCCCGCCGCGTGCAGGCGGTTCACAAATTGAATGGCGGCGGACTTGTCGCTGGCGGCGAACGCCGGGATTTTTTCCGCCAGCTCCAGGCCAAGCATGAAGCCGATCCCGCGAGAGCGTTTGACAACGTTGGGATATTCCCGGGCGAGTCGGTCGAGTTCCGCCTGCATCCACGCGCCGAGTTTGCGGGCGTTTTCGTCCAGCTTTTCGTTTTCGATGACTTCAAAAATCTTCAGCGCTACGGCGCACGCGAGCGGCGTGCCGCCGAACGTCGAGGCGTGCGTGCCGGGTCCGAGCAAATCCTGAAACGGTTCGCGCACCCAAAACGCGCCGATGGGAAATCCGCCGCCGAGCGACTTTGCCATTGAAAGTCCGTCCGGCAGAAAATCGGATTGCGGATTGCGGATTGCGGATTGCGGATTTTCGCCTTCGAGAATCCTTTGAAAACTTTGAAAACGTCCCGTCCGATAATGGCCGCACTGCACGCCGTCCATGAGCAACAGCATTTTTTTCTCGTCGCACAACGCGCGGAGGCCGAGCAGATATTCCGGCGTGGCGGGCGTCACGCCACCTTCGCCTTGCACGCCTTCGATCAAAATGGCGGCGGTCGCCGGCGAAATGGCATTGCGCGCGGCTTCCAAATTGTTGAACGGAATATGCCGGAAGCCAGGCACCGCCGGCTCGAAGCCGATTTTGACTTTCTCCTGGCCGGTCGCGGCGATGCCAGCCAGCGTGCGGCCGTGAAATGAATTCGTTGCCGTCAAAATTTCAAACCGGCCCTCGGCGTGGCCGAATTTGCGCGCGAGCTTGTAAAGCCCTTCGTTCGCCTCGGCGCCGCTGTTGCTGAAAAAAACCTTGCCCGCGCCAATCCGCTTCACAATTTCCGCCGCGAGCCGGCCTTGCGGCTCGGTGAAATACAGATTCGAAACGTGGATCAGTTTTTTTGACTGCTCCACGAGCGCTTCGGTGATGGCCGGATGCGCGTGGCCGAGACAGCACACGGCAATGCCGCTGCCGAGATCCAGGTAACGCTTGCCGGCGACATCAAAAACGTAGCTGCCATGGCCGTGGCTCAAGACGAGTTCAAAACGTCCGTAGCTGGGCACGACGTTTTTCGCGAACAGCTCGCGGATGGACGCGTAATCGTTGCGGACGATGGCAGGCGGCGGTGGCACAATGTCTTTCATTTACGATATTGGATTTACGATTTACGAGTTGGTTTGAACTGCGATCATCACGCGTGAATCGTAAATCGTAAATCGCAAATCACAAGACTACTTCCGTGCCGACGCCTTTGTCGGTGAAAATTTCCATCATGACGGAATGCGGCACGCGGCCGTCCACGAAGGAGACTTTTTCCACACCGGATTTGATGGCGGCCACGGCGCTGTCCACTTTCGGAATCATGCCTTTGTCCACGATGCCGGCGGCTTTGAGGCCGGGCACTTCGCCGGTGTGCAGATGCGCGATGAGCGTGGCCGGGTCTTTCGGGTCGCGCATTAGGCCGGGCACGTCGGACATGAAGACGAGCCGTTTCGCGTTGAGCGCGATAGCGCACATCGCGGCGGCGACGTCGGCGTTGCAATTATAAATTTTTCCATCCTCGCCGCGCGCGGTCGGGCTGATGACCGGCGTGAAGCCGCACCAGATGGATTCTTTCAGCGGCGCGACATTGACCTCGATCACTTCGCCGACGTAGCCGATGTCAATTTTCTGACCGGGATGATCCTTGTCGTCGAGCCAGAGCTTGCGGCATTTGAAAATATCCGGCCCGGCAAAGCTCACGGCCTGGCCGCCGAGAGCGTTGATGGTCTTGACGACTTCGGGATTGATTTCGCGTGACAAAACGTCGTCCACAATTTGCACCGTGGCCTCGTCGGTGACGCGCTGGCCCTGGATGAAATTCGCCTTAAGTCCGGCCTTTTCCATCGCGCGGGTGATAGCCTTGCCGCCGCCGTGGACGACGACGGGATTGATTTCTACGGCTTCGAGGAAAACGATGTCGCGAGCGACGCCGGCGCGGACGGCCGGGTCCGGCGAATCCATGAAACTGCCGCCGTATTTGACGACGAAGGTTTCCCCGCTGAATTTCTGGATGTAAGGCAACGCTTCCATGAGCGTCGCAGCTTTGGCGATCAGGTCTTGCACGCGGACTATCTATCAGGTGTGCGTTTGCAACGAAAGCCGGTTTTGCTTTCCGGGCGATTTTTTGGCATCCAGCCGGTTTGCCGCTGGCCAACAATTTCACTTGGACGGCGTCGCGGCTTTCACTAGATTCCCTGTATGTCCGAAATTGCCAAATTCGTCAACCGCGGTGCCGCCTCCATTTCGCCCGCCATCGCGGATAAACTGCTGCGTCACCTGCCGCAGTGGAAACTGGAGTTCACGCAGATCAACGCGCCGAAATTTCCGCACCTCGTGGATCAGCTTGAATTTCTGGCCGACGCCGTGGAGGACGCCGCCGAGGGTGCCTACAAGGAACTGCCGTTTGTCGCCATCGCGCAGGCGGTTTTCGCGCTGCTGTATGCGCACAAAAAAATGGGCATCATACCGGATGGCGTTTTGGAAATGGGCGGCGCGGACAATTCCAGTGTGGTGCGCGCCGTGCTGATCCAGAACGAAAAGGCCTTCGCCATCTACGCCGGCACGCAGGGCGTGGACTGGCGCAAAATCACCAGCCAGGCCTGATTTTTCAAATGCAAATTCCCCTCGTGATGACCATCATCGGACCGGATCGCACCGGCTTGGTGGAATCGGTCGCGCGGGCAGTGGCCGATCACGGCGGCAACTGGCTGGAAAGCCGGATGTGCCGGCTCGGCGGGGATTTCGCGGGCATCCTGCGTATCGAGGTTCCGGCGGATAAAAAATCGCCGCTGCTCGCTGCGCTGCAAAACCTGCAGTTGAACAAGCTGCAAATCGTCGTCCGCGCCGACGAGCCGGTTTCCCTGCCGGCGGCCGGCCGGCAGACGCGGCTGGAGGTTGTCGGCAGCGACCGTCCCGGTATCGTTCGCGAAATCACTGCCGCGCTGGCGCGGGCGCAGGTGAACGTCGAGGAGTTTTCGAGCGAAGTGTCCAGCGCGCCGATGTCCGGCGAAACCTTGTTCCAGGCCAGCGCGCGTCTGCAACTGCCGGAGCGCTGCGACCTCGCCGCGTTGAAAAAGGATCTGGAAAAAATCGCCGCCGATCTGCTGGTGGATGTTTCGTTTGTGGAATTGTCCGGCAAATAATTTTCGTCTTCAATCGCGTTCGATTTGATTTACCCTCCGCGCGATGTTTGAACTCCTCAAGACCGATGCGCACACCAAAGCGCGCCTCGGGATATTGACCACCATGCACGGCGTCATCGAAACGCCGGTGTTCATGCCCGTCGGCACGCAGGCCAGCGTCAAGGCGCTCGACCCGCGCGAACTGCATGAGATGGGCACGCAGATCATCCTCGGTAACACCTACCATCTAAATTTGCGTCCCGGACTTGAAATTATTTCTGCTGCCGGCGGGCTGCATCAGTTTATGAATTGGCAAAAGCCGATTCTCACCGACAGCGGCGGCTTCCAGGTTTTTAGTCTCGCCAAAATTCGGAAGGTGAAAGAGCACGGCGTGGAATTCCGTTCGCATCTGGATGGCTCGCTGTTGTTCATCGGCCCGAAGGAATCCATGGAAATCCAGCGCTTGCTCGGCTCGGACATCGCGATGGTCTTTGACGAATGTCCGCCACACGACGCGCCCGCCAAGGAACAGCGCCTCGCCGTCGAGCGCACCCTCCGCTGGGCGCGCGAATGTCGCGAACAGCCGCGCGCCGCCGGCCAGCAAGTTTTCGGCATCGTGCAGGGTGGCAGCGATGCCGCGTTGCGCGAACAATGCGCCAAGGCGCTCGTGGAAATGGAATTTGACGGTTACGCCATCGGCGGCGTGAGCGTCGGCGAACCGGAGCCGGAGATGATGCGCGCCATCGAGCTGGCCGAACCGCATCTGCCCGCGCACAAGGCGCGCTACGCGATGGGCCTTGGCACGCCGGCGCAGATGATCGAGTTGATCGCGCGCGGCGTGGATATGTTCGACTGCGTGCTGCCCACCCGCATCGCGCGCACCGGCACGGCGGTGACGCACACCGGCGCGTTCGCGCTCAAGGGTGCCGCTTACAAAACTGATTTTGGCCCGATTGAAGACGGCTGCGAATGCTATGCCTGCCGGACATTCACGCGGGCGTATTTGCGCCACCTGCTGCGCGCGAATGAAATTCTCGGGCTGCGCATGGTCAGCGTTCACAACTCGCACCTGTATCTGAAAGTGATGACGGAAGTGCGGGCGGCCATCGCGGCGGGGACGTTTGCGGATTACCACCGCAACTTCATCGCTCATTACCGGCCGTCGCAAAAGGTGCTGGCGGCGCGGAGAAAAGAAATGGAGCGATGACCCTCAAACTTTTTCCGTCTGCTGCCGGCCAAGCAAACCCGCCGGGCGGAAGAGGAGGATCAAAATCAAAATCGCGAAGGCGATGCCGTCGCGGTAGTCCGACAAATAGCGGTTTCCAGCCGCGAACGTTTCCAGCAGCCCCAGAATGATTCCACCCAGCGCCGCCCCCGGCAGGTTGCCGATGCCGCCCAGCACGGCGGCGACAAATGCCTTCAAGCCGGTCTGCACGCCCATTAGCGGATCAATGCTCGCGTAGCTCATCGCAAATAAAATCCCGCCCGCGCCCGCCAGCGCGGAGCCGAGGCCGAAGGTGAACGAGATGATGGAATTGACATTTACGCCCATGAGCGCCGCCGCCGGTTCGTTGAATGACACCGCGCGCATTGCCATGCCCACCCGCGTTTTTTGCACAATGAACCGCAGGCCGACCAGCAGCAGCGCGGTGGTGGCGAAGACGATCACCTGGTTGGCATCGAGCACCAGGCCGGCGATATTCCAGGTGGTATAGGGAATCAATTTCGGAAACGCGTGCGGTGCGGCGCCGAAGACGTGGGCGTTCTGGCAGGTGTATTCGATGAACAGCGAAACGCCGATGGCTGTGATGAGCACCGTCAGCTTGGGCCGGCTGCGCAGCGGACGATAGGCAAGATATTCAATCACGATGCCGATGAGCGCGCAAACGGCCATGGCCAGCACCAGCACCAACGCACCGCCGAGATAAGATTGCGCGGGCAAAAGTTTGTTCACCATCGGCGACAGGAAATATCCCGCAAACGCCCCTAGCATGAAGATGTCGCCGTGCGCGAAGTTGATGAACCGCAGGACGCCATAAACCATCGTGTAGCCGAGCGCGATGAGAGCGTAAATCGCGCCGAGGGCGAGGCCGTTGATCAGTTGTTGTAGAAACTCGTTGATAGGTTTTGGTTGATAGTTGATAGGAAGACGCCGGTGCGTCAGGTGTTTTTCAAAACTGGCCGGCGTAATCCGTTCAACATTTTGCCTTGTTCTTCGGCGGCGGCCTGCAATTTCCTAAAATCGGTCTTGGCACGAAAGCCCTGCCGCGCGCCAATGAACGATTGCGAAACCACTTCAAACCGCGAACCCACGACGCTTTCCAGTAAGCGGCGTAGTCGAGCTTGGAATTTCGCGCCGATCCTTCGGCGATATTGGAGCAAATGGAAACTGCCGCGCACTGCATCTGATTGGTCAGGCTGAACCGCTCATTCACTGGAAAATTCCGCGTCGGCTCATAAACCAAATCGCCAAAAGCGATCGCTTTATGCCAAGTCTCTAACTTTTCAAAGTTAAACATACCGGCAAAAGCATCCTCGCGAAGCCTATCAACTATCAACTAAAAACTATCAACTAAAAACTATCAACTAGTGCAATGTAACACATGAACGGGTTACGTTTTAATTCGATGTTTTGGGTTGGTGTAAGTCCACTTGATCGGCGTGGCGGTTTTATTGTAGTGGCGAATATAACGCAGCAGTTTGGAGCGCAG